>Ga0154793_1109_pt8 | contig 14044 bp, 16 predicted proteins | sample Rifle2008BG16ft_FD_105801 | JGI IMG/M metagenome (GOLD analysis project Ga0154793, IMG submission 105801) | Chloroflexi bacterium RBG_16_48_8 | reverse complement strand
GAACCGCAGGTACAAGTAAAGGGTACTGGCGACTAGCGGCTTCCCCGCCACTCCACCAGGCGCTGAACAATGCGTCCTGGGATCGTCTGGACCTAAAGAGCTTCTCTTTGCAGTATCAACTTCGTCGTACCTGACCGAACCGCCGGATACGGACCCGCATGTACGGTGGTGTGGGAGGAGTGGAGCCGTGAGGCCCCCTCCTATCCCGATTTCGACCCAATCCGTTCCCTGCGGATGGAGACCGAGACGATCAACGAGTTGGCTATGCCGGAACTCAATATTCACACGGAGAAACCATGATTTATTAAGAGTTTCCTGAGAAATTAGACTTCTGAAGCCTTTTGCAGGATAGCCGTTGCTGAGGCCTAAAAAAACGCTATACTTGCCATCATGAAGATGAACGGGGCTGCAAGAGAATGGGTGTGATTGACCTGTTTCCTATATTCCTCTTCTGTGGATTCGGCCTTCTTTTCTTTGCTTTTGTTATCGGTCTTTTCCTCTTGCAGGCCGGAGTGATGATTGGTATCCCACTCACGGTCATTCGACGGAGCCGGCCCATCCTCGAGATGGATTCTGAATCCTACTTCATGGAGACTGTCCCCAAATTATTCCCTTGGAACGCAGACGCTTTCGATGACTTTTCATCACTGCTCATCTCGAAGTTTGGCACAAATATTAAAGAAACGCGCGTTATAGGTACGTTGAAAAGTCTGTACGATCCAGAGGCGACAGGTTGGGTGGCCTTCGATATAACCAGGAAATGGCGCACAAAATCCATACTTCGGCTGCGGACATCCGAGCACGATCTCGAATTCTCCATTCAATATGCCTTTCTAAATATCGAGGCGCAGCTCTCTGCTCACCAGCAGTCGATTGGCCTCCTGCAGAAAAGATCGGGGCTCACCACGATCATCGGCATAGGCAATCGGGAGATTGGCACCTATCAGGTCCCATATCGACTCGTCTTTGGGCTGGAACCCTCCTATGGAGAAATACGCTTGCACGGGCGAAATGTGGGCGCGCTAAACCATAACCTCTACAACATCCGTGGGAATTCCTGGAGGCCCAGTAAGTCATCTTTAAAGCATGCCTTCCAGCTTAAGCCTTTTCTGATCTCAAAGGACGAACAAATTTGGCTTCTAGCACTGCTAGGGGTGGAAATTTACCTTGCTGTCTATCGGTCCCTCATCCCCCATTAGCGCAAAGCTCTATTTCGTTTGACGCTCGAATAATCCTTAGCATCGAGCTTTGAAGCCGAAGGGATTCAACAGCAATAAAAGCAGATCCGTTTTTTCAAATATCAAAGCCTTGCCTCAATATGAAACGTGGATGATTTATTTGTGATAATCGGCACAATCTCTGACGGGATATCATTGCGCATAAGGCAAATTGGTGTTTAATTGGCGAATTTGAACCTGCCGACATGAAAAGCCAAGAGGGAATGATGAGCATTTCTGGCTTTGCTGATCGGGGAAGAGACACAGTCGTCAGGTTCCCCGAACAAAATTTCACGAATGGAAAATTGCAAAATGAGAAATTTGTATTTGATCTTGAGCTTGATTTTGTTGGTGAGTATGTTGAGAGTATGTAGCTCGCCTAAAGAAGCTATCCCTGCGACCACGCTGGCGCCCGCTCCCACGGAAGTTGCGCAATCAGCGCCAACGGAAGAAGTGGTTATCCCGATGGTGGCTCCTACACCTGTTCCACCCACGGAGACCCCGCGGGCTTTACGGGTTGATGTGGTTTCGGATTTGGTCGGCTTTGATGATCATGGCTGGAATGATGCCGCCTGGAGAGGTCTGGTCATGGCGCGAGATCAGTTTGGTGCGGAGATCAATTTCATCGAATCGACCTAGGAATCCGATTATGGCAGCCATATTGCCTCTTTCATCGAAGCGGGATTCGACAAGATCGTCACCGTCGGCACTACAATGGCGGATGCAACTCGATCTGCCGCTGAGCAAAATCCTGAAGTCAACTTCGCGATCGTAGACTTTGTTTATGACCCTCCCCTTCCCAATGTCCTGGGATTGACTTTTTCCACGGACAAGGGCGCTTTCCTGGCTGGCTATTTGGCAGCAGGCATGACGAAGAGCTGTGTAGTGGCCACATTTGGCGGAATTGCATTCCCGACGGTCGAGGCCTATATGTTTGGCTTCCGAAACGGCGTCGACTATTACAACCAGCAGCATGCGACGGCTGTTGAGGTGCTGCAGTTCCTATGCATGGATTGCACGGTTGTTGAAACATAGCGTGGAACACTTTCTTCTCTTGCAGGATTGCCTCAAGGTTTCAATCATCTTCGTTCGTTGAGGTTTCGTATAGATGCTCCTATCATGTTCTGCCTTCTCGTTCTCTTCTTAACATCCTTATCCTTAACCATTTCATCCCTTCGATTTCCTTCTGAACATACGCGGCTGGCCGTCTTCAGGTTAGGTAAGTTCATTGATGTAAGAGGTCCTGGACTGGTCTTTTTGATCCCCCTCATCGAGCGCGCAGTGGTGGTGGATCTACGAGAGCAGGAGCGGAGGTTGTCCTGGCAGGGGACGACACGGGATCAATCGCAGGTTAGTGTTGACCTCCTTTGGCGCTATCAAGTGGTGGATCCGGCTACAAGTATCTTGCAGGTGGGTAATTTGGAAGCAGGCATCGAGGGCATCATTGAGACTGTGCTCAGGAGGTTGATCAGCGATATGGTGCGCATGGATCTCAGAATGAATCGAAGGTGGATCGAGGGCGAGGTGGAGACGGAATTGGGAGAGAAGATACGAAATTTCGGTACAGGGTTAAGGAGAGTGGAGATACAAGAGATACATAAAGGATAGATTGGATGGGGGGACCTTAGAGACAACCATCATGTATCATTACAGGAGAATATACAATCCATCTGAAAGCCATGGGGTGGGATCTCGATAGGCAGCTGCGTTCTGAGTATGGATGGTGAACAGATGATGGTTGGAAGTGTGGAAATCCTTATTGTTGTAGACCAAGTATAGGAATTCCTTTAGCCAGTCCCCGGAAACGAGTGTATCCAAAAGCGATTTCTTGACCGCAAAGGCTATCTGGTTTACATTCCGGAAAAGGCTGTTCGCTTTGTGAGAGTCATTTGTGGGGGCTCATTGAAGATCAGGAAGAGGATTAGGATTTGTCTTTTTATCGTTGTCCTGCTCCTGCAAGGTTGCGCCTTCGATTTTGAGCCAGCCATTCCGACGATTGGCTTCCAATCACCTGGGACGCAGCCGCAGCCCTTCCAGGGTTTTGGACCTACGCCGACAGACACGCCAGAAATGATTGAGCTAATAGAAGCAGTTGATATGCTATTTGATCCATATCAAGGTATTATGCCTGGAGATATCCTTTATGAAAGTTCCGTATACCAGGCAATGAATGATGATATCAGAGAAGCGTACAAGAGATGAGGTTACGATCTGGTGGAGATAGGGGCAACCTTATCGGAGAACCCGATGACGCAGGATGACTTTTACAGATGCTTGCCTGATCCAAATCAAGCGTTCGAGGACCCTGATACTGGAAATGTCATGTACCCGTATGACTGGGTGGCTCAAAGCACACTTATGTCAGGAATGAATCCTGCATATAAACAATTCTTACGGACGGTAAACCTTGATGAGGAAGATAAAATCCCAAAGGATATAAATATTGACGAAATAAGCCACATGAATTTTGAGCGTGTCTACATCAGCGCGCTTATGGAAGCTTATCCGGAACAGGTTGGGTATGCTAGAAACAAGCTTATAGAGAACCTGCTTCTTTTGAATGATGGCGATCCTTCTGGAGCAATAAGAGATTTGGAAGCCTTAGTTGCAGATTTGTTTGAAGAACTTCATGGGGTCATAGAATGAAGATAAGACTAATTACAGTAACCATCGTTGTTATCCTGGTTGGTTTCGTTGCAGCATGCACGAATGGTGAAGAAGAAACTACTTCGACAGAGACGATATCAATCATATCGTTAAAAGAAAATTTACCAACTCTTGAGCAACAGGGAAAATCCTGGCGTAGAGATTCATATTTGGCTTGTGCGGATGTCTCGGTCTGGTTTGAACAACCAGAAAATGCAGTACTCATCACTGCAGCATTCAATTCTCCAAGCAGCGAGTTTGAAAGCCTTCTAGTTAATTTAAAAGCAGATGGTTCGTTATCCGTGAAACCAATTCGGCATGAAATCCCTGTCATTTATCAAGAACCTATCACCTAGGAGGATTGGGAGATCGATACGCAGGAAGCGCTTGATATCACCCTTGATTCAGACGGTCTGGAATTCTTGAGAAGAAGTGGAAAACAAAATTACAGTTTCTTGAGGTTGGAACGAGTTTTGTCTCAGGAAAAACAACCTGTTGTTTGGCGTCTTACCTTATCCGAGTGTCTGGGTGGTTTTAGTGGATCAACCAGTATTGATCCCATCACAGGGAAGATACTCGAAAAACGTTAAGTTTCCTTGCGCCTGGTAAATATTCATGAATTTACTTTATTTTCGTGGAGGTTAATGGCACAATGAATCCAATTCTAGAATGGTTGCGTGGGGGTGATCTACGCTCGGACGGCTTGGCCAACGAGGTGGCGGATATTGTCCTTGAGAACCCATCATTGTTTGATGAGGTCATTGCAGGTTTAGATGAAAATGATGAGGTGATCCGTGGTCGGACAGGAGATGCCCTTGAAAAAATTGCACGGGTCAAACCAGAACTCCTTCATAACCATCTACCAAAGATTATCCGGATCGCAGAGAAAGACACTGTGCCCATGGTCAAGATGCATCTTGCGATGATACTGGGGCATTTAGCTATCTATGAAGAAAGTATTGACGATTTGACAACCTGCCTCTTACGCCTGCTTAAAGATGAAAGTGTGTTTACCAAAAGTTGGGCTATTGTCAGTCTTTGCATCATCGCCCGCAAATATCCTCAGAAGCGCAACCGAATTATAGAACGCATCACAGTTTATGGCATGGACGATAGTATCGCCATACGGACGAAGGTACGAAAAGCCCTGAACCTGCTGACGAATGATGAGGTCCCCTTCCCCAAGGGATGGATCAAGAGCGAGCACATCAAAGGTTTATGAAGGGATGAACTGATCCATAGGGCAGGTAGAGTCAACCCGGTTCTTTTCATTTCGATCATGGTTTGGACAACTCGACTTGAAGGAATTTCACTTGACCCCACAGAAAGATATCACGCTGTTGGGGATGAACACTCTTCATTGACCCCTGTATGATTTCCGCGTGATTGTGGGTGACTCAATTAAACCCGGTATCCTTTTCGGGCGAGTTATTTAATCCATGTAAAAGCAAGATAGATTATAATGAAACAATATGGATGATATTGGCCAGAATTATAGGATAACAACTTGTCCGCGCAATGATCACAGGCGAGATAAGCTAAGGCAAATTATCATTCATGACTTCCATAGCCAACATCGTGCCGTTCAAAGGGAAAAAGAGTGATGGTAAATCGTGATCAGATCTTGCAGATCAAGTTGGAAGATTTGGAGTCTTTGCACCACGAAGCCACGATCTTGAGAGCCATCTTGAACAGTCTTGCCGAGGGTGTGATTGTCGCTGATCAGGAGGGGAGGTTCATGTTCTTCAATCCTGCTGCTGAGAGGATCTTGGGAATAGGTTCGAAGTCGATCTCTCTCGAGGAGTGGACAGGGGTTTATGGTTGTTTTCGCACAGATAGGATAACCCCTTATCCCTCCATGGAATTGCCATTGGCTCGTTCCATCCGAGGAGAGACAGTTCTTGATGAGGTTATTTTCATTCGCAATTCGGAGCAACTTGAGGGAATTTGGATCAGCACCTCCAGCAATCCTTTGTTTGATTCAAAGGGAGAGGTCAATGGGGGAGTGGTGATTTTTCGCGAGGTCACAGGGCGTCCGTTCAGAGAACAATATGAACAGCTTGCCAGAGCTGTGGAGCAAACTGCAGATAGCGTGGTCGTTACAAACACGGAAGGGGTCATTGAATATGTAAATCCGGCTTTCGAAGTGACAACGGGTTACAGCCGTGAAGAAGCTATAGGTGAAAAGCCCAGTATTTTAAAATCAGGTTACCATGATCAGGCCTTTTACCAATCCTTATGGAAAAGACTTCTTGGAGGGGAACCTTTCCGTGGAACGATCCTAAACAAAAAGAAAAGCGGTGAATTGTACTGGGCTGAACAGACCATCTCGCCCATCAAGGACGAAGATGGCAATATCCAGAACTTCGTCTCTGTTCTGAAGGACATCACAGAATTGAGGGAGAAGCATGAACAGGATATCCAGCTTAGTATCGCTCGTAATATCCAGCAGCAGTTTTATCCGTCCGATGTATCTGTGCCAGGATTTGATATTGCAGGAGCAGCATATCCGGCTAATGAGACTGGGGGAGATTATTTCGATTACATCCCTACTCCGGATAGTTCCTTATGGATTGTCGTGGGAGATGTCAGCGGTCATGGCATTGGGGCAGCCTTGGTGATGGCTGAGACCAGGGCTTATCTCCGTTCCTATGCGAAGATCCTCTCTGATCCAGGGGAGATTCTTTCAAGAGTCAACCAGGAACTGACATCGGATGTGGAGGGTGAGCGATTTGTGACGATAATCCTGGTTCATCTGGATCCTCGAAATCTGACGTTGACCTATTCCTGCGCGGGACATGTGCCGGGTTATCTGATGGATAGCGCCGGAGAGATCTGCACCGTGATGGGCTTTACTGGGATCCCTTTGGGTGTCTTGCGAGATTACAACTACTGCTCCAGTGAAAAAATTCTCCTTGGTTCAGGGGACATCATTATCCTTCTAACAGATGGAATCACCGAGGCTTTAGCCCCGGATAATGTGGAATTTGGCGGTCAAAGGGCAATTGAGCTTGTTCATCGTAATCGGAGCCATGCTGCGCGAGGCATTTTGGATCGTCTAGTTCAGGATGTTCAATCCTTTTCCCAGCATCAGTTTCAAGAGGACGACATCACAAGCGTCATATGCAAAGTGAACTAGGCTTGAGCTGTTTTGGAGGATGACAGCTGTTGCACGCTAAGCGCACGTAAACCCCAAGAATTATTTCTTTCAGATAGCTGAGTAGCCTTTTTTCAGGCAAGTCATAGCTACAAGAATGACAACCTTCAAGGAATATCTGATCGAGCTCACTATCGTGTTCTGTGTTCGCTCGAGACGTTCCTTCACACAATACGAACTTATCAATCATCGCTAAGTAGTTGTGTAAATCCCCTTGATGTAGTTTAACTACCTGAGGATCATTTCAGCCAACATCAGGTCGAAACGATTGCCACGTGCAAGGACGAATGGGATGGGGTGGAACTCAGGAGTAAGCAGTCTAAGGGGATAGCGTATGATCACTTTATCGCATATTCTGAGAGCACAAGAACGTATCAAACCTTATGTACGGCGGACAGCCATAATAAGAAATCAAACCTTGAGTGACCTGCTTGGCACCAATCTCTATTTAAAGCTCGAACTGTTTCAGAAGACTGGTTCCTTTAAGCCGAGAGGAGCTTTAAACAAAATGCTTCAAATGGATGCTGAGGAAAAGAAGCGCGGCATCGTTGCGATAAGCGGTGGGAATTTCGCACAAGGCGTAGCATATGCCGGCAGCTTGCTGGACGTTCGATCCCTCATTTTGATGTCTGATTACACACCTACAAACTATATCGAGGCCACGAAATCATATGGTGCGGATGTCGAGCTCTTCCCTGACTTCCCATCCTTATTCTCGGCAGCCGAAGCCTATACCAAGGGAGGACGGGTTTTCTTTCACCCCTATGATGACCCACAAGTGATGGAGGGTTATGGAACCCTGGGGCTTGAGGTGGTTGAGGATCTTCCCGGGCTGACAGACATCATCCTGAGTGTTGGGGGCGGCGGTTTAATGAGTGGGGTGACGATCGCGGTAAAAGGGCTTAAGCCTGAGGTTCGAATATGGACTGTGGAAACAGAGGGTTCGGAGACCTTGGGGAAAGCTTTACAGGCTGGTAAGGTTGTTGAGATCCATCCCACGTCATTGGCCAGAATTTTGGGTGCGCCCCATGTGGCAGAGGATGCCCTCATAATTGCACAAGAGCATATTGAAAAGCATATTATCGTTAGCGACCAAGAAGCGATTGAACAACAAATGTATTTACTCGAACGAGCAAAAATCCTTACAGAGCTGGCATCATCCTGTATTTTGGCGGCAGCACATCGAATCAGAGACCAATTTTCTGATGATGATCATGTCGTGCTTCTCCTCTGTGGCGGGAATGTCGCCGTGGATGAAATGCTGACCTATCAACATCTGATCAAATAAACCACGATTCCGCATCACGAGTCCACATCCGCACTTCGGTCTTTTCGTGGCACGATAGATAGGCTTTTTCCTTAAATATCCTTGCCAGAATTGCAGCTTTCTGCCAGCGTATCTTCAGGTTAAAGTTGTGAAATCAAATAGGATAGTGTCGATTTCAGGAAGCTACATTGGAATCCATATAGTCCATTGAAAGGGTGGGCGAGATGAGAACAACGAAAGAAGAGCTCTCGAGAGCATTTATTTGGGATTTGCCTGGGAGGAAAGGACGCTCGCTTGTAACTTGGGGGATTTTGAGTAATCTATGTGGAACTTTATGGCTTTGTAATCCTCTGGAGGGCTCATGAACACACAAGAAATCCTTGAAAAACAACAAAAATACCTTTGGCCCAGCCACCTTACTTATTACAAGGAACCATTACCTTTCGCTCGCGGCGAAGGGATGCATCTCTATGACGTAGAGGGCAACAAGTACTTGGACTGCTTCGGCGGCATCCTCACCATTAGCGTAGGTCACTGCCATCCGAAGGTTACGGCAGCGTTAACCAGGCAAATTGAAACGCTTGTGCATACCTCGACCCTCTATCCCCATGAGAATCCTGTCCTGTTGGCCGAAAAACTGGCCGAGTTGACGCCAGGCAAGCTTCAGAAGTCTTTCTTTCTCAACAGCGGTACCGAGGCCAATGAGGCGGCCATTATGCTCGCCAAGCAGGCCACAGGCTCGCAGGAGGTTATCGCCCTGAGGCATGGTTATAGTGGTCGTTCAGCGTTAACCATGACCCTCTGTGGGCAGAGCGGTTGGCGCATCGGGGGGACTCATGTGGCTGGTATAAAACACGCCATCGCTCCCTACTGCTACCGATGTGCCTTCAAGCTCAAGTACCCTGATTGCGGGATGGCCTGCGCTAAGGACATCGAAGAACTCATCAGGACCACCACCAGTGGTCGTGTGGCCGCCTTTTTGGCTGAGCCCATCCTGGGTGTTGGCGGATATATTGTCCCTCCGCCCGAGTATTATGAGATCGCAGTGGAAATTGTCCGTAAGTATGGTGGGGTGTTTATCTGTGATGAGGTTCAGACCGCTCTAGGTCGTACAGGAAAATACTGGTTCGGTATTGAGCATTGGGGAGTCGAACCGGAAATCATGACCATGGCAAAAGGCATTGCTAATGGATCACCTTTGGGCGTGACAATTGCGACACCGGAAATTGCCGATTCGCTTCAAGGCCTTACGATCTCAACCTTTGGCGGCAACCCCGTTTCATGTGCAGCAGCGTTAGCGACGCTTGAGGTTATTCAGGAAGAATCTCCTCCGGAGCATGTGCACGAGGTGGGGGATCACCTGCGTCAAGGGCTTGAAGAATTGTACAAGAAGTATCCCATCATTGGTGATGTACGAGGCAAGGGGTTGATGCAGGCTGTGGAAATTGTCCGGGATCGTGATAGCAAAGAGCCTGCGTTGGATGCGGTGGCAGCGTTGTTTGAGGCCACCCGTAAGATGGGTCTTATCTTGGGCAAAGGTGGCTTGTATGGGAATGCCTTGCGAATTGCACCGCCGCTAATAGCTACAAAAGATGACATGGATCAGGCGCTTGAGATCTTTGATTATGCTCTCGCAGAGGTGCTGGATTAGGACCGAAGCTGGGTATACATGCAGCATATGTGTAACGAAATGACGAATGCTGGCTTACTTATGTGAGCCAGCATCTGGTATTAAGTCACGAGGTGTTTGCTTTAAGCTCGTCGAAGCGTTTGTTGGATTGGTCGGGCGATTAAACCCATCATTGGACCGCAGATCAGAAAGGCTAGCATAAGGATAGCCAAGGGAAGCGCTGATGAGGTTTTTCCCTTTGCCTGGAACCAATCCTGCCACACTGTGTTCGCTGTAAGAAGGCTTCCGAGATTCAGGATACCGACACCAAGGAGAAGCATGAAGTGGGTTAGTGTAGTGGCTTTGGCATAGTAATAAGTAATTGCCGCGATGAGGAGACTGAAAGGTCCTGCCCAGATTGCCACATCATGGCGATAAAAGGGAGCAGCTGTGACAGCCCAGAAGAAGGTAAGGGCAAAGGTCACAGAAAATCCGATGCTCAATAATCCTCCGCGCTGCCAGCCCCGCATTCCTACAATCACCAGCAACGCTACACCGGCCATGAAAAGCAGGATAACAAGGCCAATTTCCACGGGTTCAGAGATGATAGGTTGATCTACCTCGGCCAGTTCCTCTGCGATTGTCTTTACCAGAATTACCAGACCCATAAACGCAGAGCCTGCCCACGTCAAGCCCCAATCTGGAAGGCGGCGGATCAACGCCAGGATACCTACAATCGCAATCACCGTCATGGGGAGCAGTCCAATGACAATGCTGAGGACCAGTCTCCACGTTGGCACAGAATACCAAGGTCCGCCACGACTCAATGACATTGCCGCGATCCCCAAGCCGAAAAGCAGTAAAGGTAATGCCGCGATGATGCGAAGGCGCGTGCTGTTCAAATTTAGGTTCCCATCATTTCCTATCTCGGACATCAAACTTCTCCTGTACAATCGGGAAGAATTCTTATGCTGATTCTCAAGAAGTTTTCGCAATGTTGTCCCCTCAAGCCATGCCTTTATGCTCAGCCAGTGCTCAGAAAATAGGATCTAGGGGTAATCTCGAATTTCGCGAAAAAACAAGGCCATGATGCTCATGAAGCCAGATGCATTTGCATCAGCCACAGCCTTGGTAAAGACATCGTACATTTCTTCCTCAAATTCAAGTCGGAAGGAGGTTGGATAGCAACGCACACACTTTTTATAGAGAAGACAGATTGCGTTGGTCAGAGCGATCATGCTTGGGCTCCGGTGGTGCGCAAATGAGCAGCATCAACTAACACCTGCAATCGAGAGATTTCAGTCTCAAGAATGCGTCGCCCGAAGGTTGTGAGCGTGTAGGACTTGCGATTACGTCCCGATTCCTCCAGGTTCTGTGTCTCGGGGCCTTCTTCCACACGTTTGATCCAGCCCTGCTTCAAAAGGCGCTTAAGTGCACCATACAAGGTTCCGGTGCTCAATATCACACGATCCTCGCTCAAAGTCTCTACATACTTCATAATAGCATAGCCATGACGTGGTTCATGGGAGAGGCTGAGCATGATGAAATACGTGGCCTCTGTGAGCGGCGTGCATTCTATCTCAGGTATCATCCCAACCCCTTATACTGCGCCATACGATATGTCGTGTCACGACATATGTTACCAGATGTTTTTTCTTTGTCAACAACATGTTTTCGCTTGCTTGAACAATCGTAGGACTCTATAGATAGGTGATATAGGAACATTTTGAGAAAGAAAGCGATTTTCAAAGCGGCTGATAGTTTCTTGAGGAACCGAAGACGTTGCCAGATTTCGTATCGCTTGAGAATGATAGGACACCCTATTTATTGGATATTTTGGAGTTCACCTCGGTATTAAAGGAAGAAGGCGTGATTATCACTTCCATGAGAAAGAGCTTGTTGAAAGTATTCCTTTTTCTGTGTTATTATGGCCTTCATTGAAATTGAGATCCTCTCCTGATGGAAATATGGATGGTCAATAGAAAAAGCATCGAATGCTTTCCTATGATCGTCATTGAACTGCTGCAAGGGTGATAATGGGTTTGTTTTTTCTCTACGAGGTTTGAAAGGTCTTATTGCAGATCGCAAGTACATGGGGATACTCCTGAGGGGGTTGAAGCGTTCCAAATCAAATCCAGATGAAATTTCTGTTAGGACCCGATAGCTGATTTCAAATGGCATGATTGTACCTTGATCCTAACCACCTGAAACTTCAGTGCAAGAGGGGTGTTTTCCGTCATAGGGCTTTGTGACATTGGAGATGGGTGTGGATTTGAATGAGTACTCTCTTATCAGGTGCGAGAGGATCTTCTATCAAGAGTTAAGAAGTGCTAGGAGGAAGAGGAAGTGCTTGATTGGTTTGTGAATCTTAGTCCCATCTGGCAAGCCTTTTTAGCGACTTGCTTCACGTGGTTTCTAACTGCACTTGGGGCTTCAGTCGTCTTCTTTTTCAAGACCGTCAGCAGGAAGGTTCTGGATGGGATGCTTGGGTTTGCTGCGGGGGTTATGATTGCTGCCAGCTTTTGGTCATTGCTTGCGCCAGCAATTGAAATGGCGGGGGAATTCACCATCCCGGCCTGGATCCCTGCAACGATCGGTTTCTTGCTGGGTGGAGCATTCATTCGTTTGATTGATATGTTCTTACCCCATCTTCATATCGGATTTCCAGTGGATGAAGCGGAGGGTCTTCCTACGACCTGGCGCAGGAGTATTCTACTAATTCTGGCCATTACGTTGCATAACTTTCCAGAAGGATTAGCGGTGGGGGTGGCTTTTGGAGCGGCCGCAGTGGGTGTGCCCTCCGCAACGGTGGCTGGCGCAGCTGCCTTGGCACTTGGGATCGGTATCCAAAATTTCCCTGAGGGAACAGCAGTGTCTGTCCCCCTACGAAGAGAGGGTATGTCTAGAATTAAGAGCTTTTGGTACGGTCAACTGTCTGCCGTTATAGAACCCATTGCTGGGGTCTTTGGAGCAGCGGCTGTCCTGCTCATGAGGCCTATTCTTCCCTATGCGTTGGCTTTTGCTGCGGGTGCGATGATCTTTGTAGTCGTGGAGGAACTCATCCCCGAATCACAATTGGGTAGGAACACAGACATCGCCACTTTAGGAGCGATGATGGGATTTGCGGTTATGATGACACTAGACGTTGCCTTGGGATGAGCCAAAGGGATCCGTGCCTTCTGAGTCCGCCGTGGGTTTTTATCTGAGACAGGGTTTTAAGCCAACGGAGGATGTCCATCCGGAATTGTTTGCTCGAGAGCCAGAGGACATTCGCATGATCTTGGGACTTTCAATATACTGAATGAAAATTTTCATCAACCTTTTCTCTCGCATCTGACAAAGCAATTAGGCTCGCTCCTTGCTCAGCAAAAACTTAAGTGATGGGATACGCCATGACAGGAAATGATTCAAAGAAGCTCGATCAGATTCGCAGTCAACTGCCAGCAGTGCAGTGCGCCGCCTTCCTTAATACAGGCACCTGTGGGCCGCTGCCCACGGTTGTAGCAGAGGTAATGGCTGAAGCTGCCCAACGAGAATGTGATGTTGGTCGAGCCAACATAGGGGATTTCATCGCATTTGAAGAGAAAGTTGTGGAAACGCGTGAAACCTTGGGTCGCCTTCTGGGTGTAGATGTGGATACGATTGCGTTAACTCATAACACCACGGAGGGGATGAATATCTCGATCTGGGGGATCGAGTGGCAGCCTGGGGACGAAATCGTCACTACCTCCATTGAGCACCCGGGTGGTTTATTTCCGACCTATGTGGTTAAAATGCGGAGGGGGGTAGCACTTCGCTTTGCGGATGTGGGTTTGGGGGCAGATCCACTGGAGGCCATAGAGCGTACCTTTACCTCACGCACCCGGCTTTTAGTCCTTTCCCATGTCTCCTACTCCAGTGGCGCTTGCTTTCCTTTAAAAGAGATTATTGAATTTGCCCATGCACGGGGAGTTATGATTTCTGTGGATGGAGCCCAGTCGGCAGGGGCTATTCCATTGGACCTCGATGATCTTAATGTCGATTTTTATGCCATCTCGAGTCAGAAGTGGCTTTGTGGCCCGGAGAGGACGGGTGCACTGTATATTCGACCAGATCGGCTGGCGGATTTGCAGCCCACCTTTGTCGGTTATTCCTCCTTTGAAAGTCAG
>Ga0154793_1091_pt6 | contig 14089 bp, 13 predicted proteins | sample Rifle2008BG16ft_FD_105801 | JGI IMG/M metagenome (GOLD analysis project Ga0154793, IMG submission 105801) | Chloroflexi bacterium RBG_16_48_8 | reverse complement strand
TACGATGTGATTGATGCTGTCTTGGAGGAGCAGGCTCATAATCCTGCAGGCGCAGCCAAAGCGATTGATCAACTTCAGGTAAAAACCCAGGAAGAAGAATGGCCTAAAATCCTTCAAGCCTATGCTCGCTGTGTAAGGATTGTTAGAGGACAAGATGAAGTACTATCTGTTGATGCTGATCTCTTCGTTGAGAGGGCAGAAAAGAGGCTCTATGAGGCCATCCTTAAAGCTCAAGGTATCCAGAGACCACCGGGTTCAGTTGAGCATTTCTTTCAAGTCTTTGAGCCTCTTGTACCTCATATTACAGTGTTCTTTGATGAAGTCCTTGTTATGGATGAAGATCCATCCCTTCGCAATAATAGGTTAGGACTCTTGACCCAAGTTGTTCATCTTGCAGATGGTGTTGCAGATCTTTCCAAATTAGAAGGATTTTAAGTTCGATACGGAAAGGATAATCTTTCAGAAGATCATTTTCCTTTCCTAATTTGCATGGGATGCTTGCGGCGGCTATAATTCCCACCCTCTTAGTAAGGGATAGGAGTGGGAGGGTCGTCGTCGCAATAGAGATAGGTAGGAGGATGGACAATACCGATCCTATGACCTGTTATGTGTGTTTCCTGCACAATAACAGCAGACGGATCATCGGAATTTTAGGATTGCTGGAAAGGAACAGGATCAGGTCGGTTCCTTACCAGTAAACAAGTAAAAGGAAGATCTGTGAATCGAAAGATTAAATGAGCGTTATTGATGAGATTCGAGACAGAATAGACATCGTCGAAATCGTTTCTGAAACAGTGAAGCTCCGCAAATCGGGGAAGAATTACACTGGTTTTTGCCCATTTCATCCCAACACTCGCACACCTGCTTTTGTCGTTTTTCCTGAAACGGGGACTTGGAGATGTTTTGGAGCCTGCAATGAGGGAGGCGATGTCTTTGGTTTCCTGATGAAGAAGGAGGGTTGGGATTTTCCAGAGACATTGCGCTACCTGGCGCAACGTGCCGGTATACAACTCCAAGAACGTACACCCATTGAAGAGGAGCGTGAAGAGGCTCATCAAAAATTACGTGAATTACTTGAGGCTGCCAGTGTTTTTTATCGCCATCAGTTATTACAAAGTGAAGAGGGAGCATCTGTCCTGGAATATCTGCATGGAAGAGCTTTTACTCATGAAACCTTGGAGGTCTTCGAGATTGGTTATTCGCCCAAATCATGGGATGCAACTCGGACTCATCTCATGGGGAAGGGGTACTCTGACAAGGATCTTCTGGATGCAGGAATGGTTTCGGAGCGTGAGACGGGTGGAACCTATGATCGCTTCCGTCATCGCATTATGATCCCTATTCGGGATGCTCGAGGTCGTTTAGCAGGATTTGGAGCACGTGCTATTGATCCAGAAGACCAACCAAAATTCCTCAATTCGCCTCAAACAGATTTGTTCGACAAGGGAGGGTTGCTTTATGGGCTTGACAAAGCGCGCAAAGCTATTCGCAGCAGTGATCAAGTGGTCATTGTAGAAGGCTACATGGATGTTATGGCTCTTCACCAGGCTGGATTTGAGAATGCTGTGTCACCCATGGGAACTGCGCTTTCCGAAGGCCAATTAAGACTGCTCAAGCGGTTCACTCGCAATGTGGTGCTGGCTCTCGATCCTGATGCTGCGGGAAGCAAGGCTACGCTTCGTGGGCTAGACGTAGCGCGAGAAACCTTTGATCGTGATGTTGATCCAGTCTTTGATGCACGTGGGTTGCTCAGACATGAAAAGCGCTTGGACGCAGAACTTCGAGTGATCACATTACCCCAAGGGAAAGACCCGGATGAAGTTGTTGCAGAAGACCCTTCAGCTTGGTCAACGCTGATCAAATCTGCTCGACCCATTGTTGATTATGTGATCGATGTTCTCTCTGAAGATCAAAATCTGGATGATGCTAAAACCAAGGCTGAAATCGCACGACAGGTTCTACCTCTGATTGAAGATATTGCCGATTCTGTGGAGAGGGAGGCCTATCGCCAGCATCTGGCTCGAAAGCTGCGTGTGGATGAGCGGGCACTCCTTTCCAGTCGATCGTCTAAAAGCTCAAGGGGGGCATCCCCAACGATGAGCACATCCAAAATGGGGGAGGAGGTCCAATCGCGGGGAAAAGACATTCCGCACGAGCGGTTTTGTCTAGGGTTATTACTTCAAAACCCCGAGCTTCTCTATCGGATCAACCGTCAATTTCAGGCTCTGCAGTTGGATCGATTGACCCATGCGGATTTCTCCGGAACAGCACATAAAGTCATCTTCCAGGCTATAGATAAAGCCTTGAATCAGGACGAAGAAGAACCCATAAACTACTGGCGTTCTGTGTTAGATGAATCTTTAATAGAAGTAGCTGATAGTATCCTTATGGATCTGGAGCATCTGGCTCGTTTTGCAGGACTTGATCTTGAACGACAAAAAGTTGCGGATGAAGTGTCTGCACGCTTCATGCAGCTCCGAAAACAAAATTTGGAGAGTGAATTAAATAGACTACAATTTCTCCTTCGTACAGCTATTGAAATGGATGTGAGTGAAGCGGATATTGAGATCAATATTGGCAACTATAAAAGAGAAGTTCAATTGCACGCCATACAGAAGGCTAAATTAGAGCAAGCGCTGGCTAAGCGACAAGGTTCGCTATTGACTGCAACATAAGGGTATACTTGGCGGATGACAATGGGTAGGAATTCTGATGAATTATCCTCAGATCGTAAGAAATCAGCGGCTTTAACTGATGATGATATCGATCTAAAGGATGACGACTCTTTAGAGGAATCGACCGACGTCATGGATGAGGATATGACAGATGCAGATCCTGAAATGATGGATTCCTCCGGTGATGATTTGTCTTCAGGGGAAGATGAATCACCTGGCATTGGTGAGGTTTCGCTGACGGTTGAGATGGGGGATGATCCCGTTCGACTCTATCTCAAAGAGATTGGCCGTGTTGAGTTATTAGACGCGGATCATGAACTCTGGTTGGCAGTGCGAATGGATGCCTATAAAAGGTTGATACTTCTTCAAACCAGTGACGAAGTGCGTTCTCGCTCTGACTCGGATTTGGAGGCGATTTACCGGGATTTATTTGATGACCTTCGAAAGGCTTGGAAGGGCATTGTGGATGATTCAAAGAGGTTAAATCGGCAAAGTCCAGACATTCAGCTTGTCCTTGAAGAGGCGCGTCAATTGGGTCAATCATGGCAAGGGGATAGTCCTTCTTATATCCGTGCATGGCTTGATAATGGCTTATGGGGTACAGATCCGAATTGGGAGGATGTGGCCAGGAATGCGATCGAGGCATTTTCGGCAATGTATATCATGCCAGAAGATATTCAAAAACGCCTCGCTGGTCGCCTTGCCAATGGTAAGGGATTGCCTCCAAGGAGAACCTCGAATCGTTGGATTTCGGATTTTGACCATCTGGAAGCAAACTTACAACGCATCGCGCGATTAGCAGCTGAAGCTCAAACCGCACTCATCCGCGCAAATCTTCGCTTGGTTGTAAGTGTTGCAAAACGTTACATGGGGCGAGGGATCGCATTTCTGGATTTGATTCAAGAAGGCAATATCGGCCTTCTCCGGGCTGTGGAGAAATTTGATCCAGCCAAGGGTTATAAGTTCAGCACGTATGCGACCTGGTGGATCCGCCAGGCCATTAGCAGGGCGATTGCGGACCAAGCCCGTACCATTCGTATCCCTGTTCATATGGTGGAGACCATCAACCGCCTCACAAGGGTGCAGCGGAAGCTTGTTCAAGAATTAGGGCGTGAACCAACCTCGGAGGAATTGGCGCTTGAGATGGACCTTTTAGAGCCAGATGAACTGCTTGCCATCAACGAGACACTCTTGAGCGAGATGCCGATGGATCCTACCTTGGAGCGAAAATGGCGGAGAGCAGCTTCCAGGGTTCGTCGTATCATCAAAATCGCACAAGAACCCATGTCCCTGGAGACACCGGTAGGAGCAGAAGAATCAAGCCAACTGGGTGATTTCATTGAGGATGAAACAACCCCTGAACCAGTGGATGCTGCCGCCCGTGAGCTTCTTAAGGAGCAGGTGCAGAATGCCCTTTCTGTACTCACAGAGCGTGAGCGACAAGTGCTTGAAATGCGCTTTGGATTGCTGGATGGTAAAGATTATACGCTCGAGGAGGTGGGCAGGTATTTCAATGTGACTCGTGAACGGATTCGGCAAATTGAAGCGAAAGCCTTGCGTAAGCTTAGACATCCTACCCGCAGTCGACATCTACGCGATTATCTCTCTTGACACATCTTATCCATTCCCCTGCTGTTTGTTCATCAATTTATCGAGGCATAGAACGCTTTTCAGGTCTTTGAAGGCCTGCTCGATCTTCATCCGTTCCTGATAAATCTCCAGTCCTTCTTTGGAGTCCAGGTGTATATTGATAAAAATCTTGCATCGAGATAAACTCAAACATGGCCTCCTCCTGGACGTTTTGTGGAAAACGGGTCATCCAGGTTGGAAGCCAGTTTTGTGCCATTTTGATAATTCCTTCTCTATTTACTATGATCTTTTGAAAATATCCGATCTCATGTCCGAAGGCCGGTTACCAGGTTTGACCCACTATAGTGCTTGTGATAAAATGTACATATTGATTTGGTACCATTATTCTCTGCATCTTTCGAACACTACCATATCCTCATCCCCTGGATAGAATAACCATAAATAGAGGTGAATATGCCAGGTGACTTCCTGCCCATCGCCGTGCTGATCGCCCTAGCCACAATACTGTCCATTTTGGTCGTGATCCTTGGTCATCTTTTTGGACCTCGTCGACCCACCGTTCGAAAAGGTGCTCCCTATGAGTCAGGGATGCGGCCTTATGGTCCCGGCCAGAGACGGATACCAGTCCATTTTTACCTGGTGGCGGTTTTATTTATCCTTTTTGATATTGAGATCATCTTCCTACTGCCATGGGCTGTGGTTCTGCGCAAGCTTGATATTTTCGGTTTGATCGAAATGGCGATCTTTATCGTGATTTTATTGGTTGGTTACATTTACGCCTGGAAGAAAGGAGCCCTGGAGTGGGAGTAGAACAAAAGCTGGGGAATTTGGGCTTTGTTACAACGACACTGGAAAATGCCGTCAATTGGAGCAGGACAAAGGCCATGTGGCCGTTGCTCTCGGGTCTTGCCTGCTGTGCGATTGAGATGATGGTCGCTCAATCAGCGGACTATGACTTGAGTCGTTTTGGCATGGAGTTGATGCGTGCCAGCCCTCGACAGAGTGATTTGTTCATTATCGCTGGTCGTGTGACAAGAAAAATGGCACCTGTAATACGCCGCCTCTATGATCAAATGCCAGATCCGAAATGGGTTCTTGCCATGGGAGATTGTTGTTCCTGTGGTGGTGTCTTCAACAACTATGCCATTGTCCCCGGCGTAGATGAAATCATCCCGGTCGATGTTTATGTTGCGGGATGTCCACCTCGTCCGGAGGGTTTGATTCACGGCATCATCACACTTCACGAGAAGGTAAAGAAAGAAGGGATTGAGTACTGGTATAAGAAGGTTTGATCGATTGGAGCAGTAAATGATGAGCCTTCGTTTGCAACACTGACTAACCTGTAAGGAAGGACTTGAATGAATCTCCTGGAGACAGTTGTTGATAAGCTACGGAAAGAGTTTGGGGAGGGTGTTCAGCCCCTTGAAGAGTTCCGGGGTGAAACAAAAGTAAATGTTGATCCATCCTTGATTGTTCCAGTCTGCACGTTTTTGCATGAAGACTCGGATTTTTCCTTCAACTTCCTCATGGCCTTGACTTGTGTTGATTATTGGCCTCAGGAACCTCGTTTTACGGTAGCTTACCAGCTTTATAGTCAAAAGAATAATATCATCCTGGGTCTCCGTGCGTATTTGCCTGGTTCAGATCCAGGGATTTCAACGATTGAATCAGTCTATCCCAATGCAAATTGGCATGAGCGCGAGGTTTACGATATGTTTGGCATTACCTTTGAAGGGCATTCCGACCTTCGTCGAATCCTCATGCCGCACGATTGGGAAGGCCATCCTCAGCGAAAAGACTATCCTCTTGGTTATGAGGAGGTTCAATTTAGTTATAACTTCGATGAAATTGATCAGCGCAAGAAGTATGCTCGCGAATAACCGAACGATAAAGGTTGAGGAATGTCTTAATGTCGCAACAAGAGACGGAACTAACCCTTGAAGAACTAAAGCACCTGGTCACAAACCGGGCTATTGAAGGTGATACCATGGTGCTGAATATGGGGCCGCAGCATCCTAGCACACATGGTGTGCTACGGCTTCTTCTCGAGCTTGATGGCGAGCGCATCATCCGTTGTATCCCGGATATCGGCTTCCTTCATACAGGAATTGAGAAGAATATGGAAGCCAAATCCTTCGAAAAGGTGCTTGTCATGACCGATCGCATGGATTACATGAATAATCTTGGGTACAACCTGGCTTATTGTCTGGCAGTTGAAAAGTTGGTGGATTTGGATGTTCCCCCTCGCGCTCAAGTGGTTCGAGTCATTATGACCGAGCTACAGCGCATTGCTTCCCATCTGGTATTCATTGGAACCCACGCCCTTGATTTGGCTGCCATATCGGTATTCTGGTATACCTTCCGAGAACGAGAGATCATCCTGGACGTCCTTGAAATGTGCTCTGGTCAAAGGATGATGACCTCCTATTTCCGCCCCGGAGGGCTTTGGCGCGACGTCCCGGATGAGTTTGAAGACGCCGTACGAGAAATTCTACGCACTTTTCCCAAGCGGATTCAGCAATATGAAGACCTGCTGACCCATAATCCACTTTATATGGACCGGACTAAGGGCATTGGCGTGATTCCCGCGGAGAAAGCCCTCAGCTGGGGGGTGACAGGACCCCCATTGCGAGCTACCGGTATCCCGTTTGATGTACGTAAAATGCAGCCTTACAGCGGGTATGAACAATACGATTTTGACGTTCCGGTGGGAACCAACGGTGATACATACGATCGCTATATCATGCGGATCGAGGAAATGCGCCAATCGTTGCGGATCATTGAGCAGGGCATCAATAATCTCCCTCCAGGAAGGTTTAGAAGCGACAACAGGAAATTCGTTCCACCTCCCCGTTCAGAGCTTGGGCATAGTATGGAGGCTGTTATTCACCATTTCAAACTATGGACAGAAGGATTTTCTGCTCCCAAAGGGGATGTTTACGTTCCAGTTGAATCGCCTCGGGGAGTCTTGGGATGTTTTCTTGTAGGCGATGGTGGTCCCAATCCCTACCGGGTGCACTTCCGAACACCTAGTTTCGCCAATCTACAGGTGCTATCCAAAATTGCGGTTGGCCATCTTGTCGCCGATATTGTAGCTATTATTAGTAGTCTTGACCCGGTTCTGGGTGATGTTGATCGATAAATTCTTTGAGATAGGGATAAAGAGCAGAAGCAATACATATGCATTGACTTTTTAGTTTGATGTTGCACAAAACCAAGGATAGGAATCCTATCCAAATAGGAGATCAGTCTTGCTCGCACAGAAGTACGCTGATGAAATAGCGAGGATCTTGAAAAAATACCCATCAGAGCATAAACGCTCGGCTGTTCTACCTTTGCTTCATATCGCGCAAAGAGAATACGGGCATGTACCTCGAGAAACATTCAATGAGATTGCTGCTTTGCTTGAGATTGATCCGACCGATGTTGGTTCCCTCGTGGGATTCTATACCCTGTTTTACGATAAACCCGAAGGGAAGTACAGAATCCAGATTTGCACAGATTTACCCTGCGCCTTACGGGGCTCGGAAATCTACCTGAAACAACTTTGTGATGCCTTAGATATTGGACCAGGTGGAACAACCTCGGATGGATTAATTACGGTTGAAAATGTGATGTGTCTGGCAGCCTGTGATAAGGCTCCCATGTTGCAGCTGCAAGAACCTGGCGGCATCCATTACTACGAGAATATGACGGTTGAAGCAACACTGAAATTGATTGATGACCTACGTCGAAGGGCAAAGGATGACTGAACATATCTTGCTACGACATCGCGATATTCCTGATATCGATCAACTCGATGTTTATCTTGAGAATGGTGGTTTCGACGCCTTTAAAAATGTAGTAGAGCAGAAGACGCCCCAGGAAGTGATTGATATCGTCAAACTTTCTGGCCTCCGAGGTCGAGGTGGGGCAGGTTTCCCAACAGGTGTGAAATGGGGGTTCCTCTCGTCGGGCGTTTTTCCTCGTTATGTCATTGCGAATGCTGACGAATCTGAACCGGGGACCTTTAAGGACAGAGAAATTATGGAGCGTAATCCCTACCAGTTCTTGGAAGGCGTTGCGATTTGCTGCTATGCTGCTCAAGCTGAGACTGCCTATGTCTATTGTCGAGGCGAGTTCTGGGATTTAGCCCAAAAGTTGGAGAAGAAGATAGTAGATTTAGAAGCGCGTAGATTATTAGGAAAACGCATCTTCAACAGTGAGTACAACTTGAAAATTCATGTCCATATGGGTGCTGGGGCCTACATCTGTGGCGAAGAGACAGCCTTGCTGGAGTCCTTGGAAGGAAAATTGGGACAACCGCGCTTGCGCCCACCGTTTCCGGCTGCAGAGGGTCTTTACGCTAAACCAACCGTTGTGAACAACGTCGAGACCTTGACCAACCTCCCGCCCATCATCAATCGAGGCGCTGATTGGTATCGATCTATTGGAACGGAGAAAAGTGCAGGTCCAAAGGTCTTCTGTTTATCCGGACATGTTATCCGTCCCGGGAATTATGAGCTCCCCTTGGGTACGACATTTCGAGAGTTGATTTTCGTGCATGGAGGGGGAATCCCTGAGGGCAGGAAAATTAAAGCCATCCTTCCCGCAGGCGCATCCGCACCCATGCTCCCCGGGACCGATGAAGTCCTGGACACACCTATGGATTACGAATCTGTGGTAAAAGTGGGTTCTCAGCTCGGATCAGCCTCCGTTATCGTCATGGATGAGACCGTTGATATCTCTTGGGTTGTGTACAAGACGACAAGTTTTTTCAAGCAAGAATCCTGTGGAAAATGTACTCCATGTCGAGAAGGAACCTATTGGCTCTACCATATCCTTCGTCGGTTTGAAGAAGGCGACGCCAATGCAGAAGATATTGCCCTGTTGAATTCTGTCGCCCATGGCGTGGAGGGGAAATGCCTTTGCGCACTTGGTGAGTTCTCGATCATGCCGATCATCTCCGGGATCGAACGTTTTAGAGATGACTTCGACGCCCGCACCAAGGATGGACGATGAGCGAATCAAACTTAACGTTGACCATTGATGGCGCTAAAGTCACCGTCCCTAAGGGAACACTCTTGGTGGATGCAGCCAAACAAGTTGGAATAGACATTCCTATTTTCTGCTACCATCCAAAACTCAATCCAGTGGGTATGTGTCGGATGTGTTTAGTAGAGATAGGAAGACCGATCCGCGATCGCTCAACAGGTGAGTTCCTTTTCAACGAAGCAGGTCAGCCTATTATCCAGTTTGGATCTAAGCTTGAGACAGCCTGCACAACCAAGGTAGAAGATGGATGGATAATCCGGGTTAATTCTGAAAAAGCGATTGAAGGCCGTCAGCAGATTGTTGAATTTCTATTAACAAGCCACCCACTCGACTGCCCTGTCTGCGATAAGGGCGGTGAATGCCCCCTACAAAATCTCACCATGGCGCATGGGCCTGGCAAAAGCCGTTTCATCTATGACGATAAGAAGAAGCTGGATAAAAATGTGCTGCTGGGCGGATTGATCGTCCTCGATCGTGAAAGATGTATCCAGTGTTCCCGTTGTATTCGTTTCCAGGAGGAGATCGCGGGAGATCCAGTGATCGAATTTACAAATCGAGGGCGCGACCTTGAAATCACTACCTTCTCCGATCCTGATTTTGACTCCTATTTCTCGGGGAACACGACGGATATTTGCCCTGTTGGCGCACTAACCACGGAAGATTTCCGGTTTGGCGCACGACCTTGGGAGTTGAATTTTGCCGCGTCCATCTGCCCTCACTGTTCCGTGGGCTGCAACATCATTGTCAATACGAGACGCGAAGCGAAAAGCGGAGGCGCTGAGGTCGTAAAGCGAGTCATGCCTCGCCAAAATGAATGGATCAATGAAATTTGGATTTGTGACAAGGGTCGCTTTGGGCATACCTTTGCGAAAAGCCCAGATCGGCTCTCGAAGCCATTGATTCGAGAAAATGGCAATCTAATTGAAACAACCTGGGACACTGCTCTAAAACGGGCATCTGAAGCATTCAAGAATGCTGGTTCCAAGGTTGTTGGGATCACGAGTGGACGTCCATCCAATGAAGACTTATTTAACTTCCGAATGTTACTAACTAGTATAGGAGGCAAAGCCTATCACTATACCCATATGGCTGGTGGAGATCTGGTCCAAAAAATAGGTGTGGGTACGAACACAAATCTGGGTGATTTAGGGAAGGGCGATGCCATTTTGGTTATTGCCACCGATCTGATAGAGGAAGCACCTATCTGGTGGATGCGGGTTAAACTAGCAGCGGAGAGGGGCGCAACCTTAATTGTTGCCAATGCCCGAAAGACGCGACTGGATGCTTATGCAAACCATTCCCTGCGTTACGATTACGGTAAAGCCGTTCATACTGCTTTAGGACTTCTTCAGGTTGCATCCGCTGAAAAGGGCCTGGCGAAGTATCATGGGGATTCCGCTCTGGAGGAAGCCGGAAAAGCCTTCAAAGAAGCCAAGAACGCCATTGTTTTTTATGGTTCAGAAGGTCTTAATTTTGAGGGCACAGACCATTTGGCACAAGCCTGTACTAGCCTGTTATCCGCCACCAAACATATTGGACGAGCCAATAATGGACTTATTGCAGTATGGCCGCAGAATAACACGCAAGGTGCATGGGATATGGGATTGGTACCTTCCGGAGATAGATTAGCGGAAAGTCTTATGGGAAGTTCACTTGTTTACATTATGGCATCTGATCCTTTTGGGGATGACCCTCAACTAGCTGATAAGATTCCACAAGGAGCAACCGTTATTGTACAGGAGCTTTTCCACACATCTACGGTGGAACGGGCAGAGATCGTTTTTCCAGCCCAATCCTTTATTGAACGGGACGGCACCTATACATCAGGCCAGCGGATCGTACAAAGATTCTTCAAGGCTGTGGGTGGTTATGGAGAATGTTTGCCAGATTGGCAGATTGTAGCGAAATTAGGGCGCAGCCTGGGTGTTGAATTGAATGACACTTCAGCGGCAGGTGTGATGCGTCAAATTGCTGAAGAAATCTCTGATTATAAAGTCCTGGATTATCGTTCTCTTGCAAGGGTAGAGGATCAATGGCCTCCTGTGGGCGATATGGATAAGTACTTCGGTGGTACCGCATATAAGAATCGACAAGGGTTGGGTTTACAGCTGGCGCCCGCATCTGAGCTTGGAGAGGCCTTTGTGGCAAGCTGGACTGACCCGAGAGAGCTTCAAGAAGGGGAGGGTTTTCTGCTTGTTCCGGTGACCGTCCTCTACGATCAAGGGACAACGGTCATCCCTTCCAAAGTGTTGGAATCCAGGCTGCCAACGCTCAAAATTCTCTTGAATTCAACAGATGTGGCTTACCTCCATCTTGCTGGACAAAGTGAAGTGGAAGTGCGTTTAAACGGTTGGGTAAAACGTTTGCCCTTTGAAATACTGGAGAGCGTACCGCAAGGGACAGCCCTTTTACCGCGGAGTCTGGGTATGCCATTATTGGCACCCGTCTACGTTGAATTACGACCTGTTGATTAGCAGGGAGGCAAATGGATATCGCTCTATTGATTGAATGGGTGATCGAATCGGTTATCATCATCCTCATCATTGTTGGAGGCTTCGCCTATTTAACATTGTTTGAAAGGCGAACGCTCGCCCGCGTACAGATCCGGATCGGTCCAAACCGTGCTGGTCCTTGGGGTATCCTGCAACCTGTGGCAGATGGGATCAAACTCATCTTCAAGGAAGAACTCATCCCTTATAAAGCAGATAAGCTTGTCTTCCTTCTTGCTCCTATCATCACGGTTGTCCCTGCTCTCATTCTGCTGGCCGTCATTCCTTTTGGTCCGGAAGTATCCCTTTTAGGTCGATCCGTCACACTTGGATTGGCTGCTCATGTAAATGTGGGTGTCCTCTACATCATGGCGATATCTTCTATCGCCGTTTATGGTATTGCGTTGGCTGGTTGGTCATCCAACAATAAATATGCACTTATGGGTGGCTTACGGGCAGCCGCACAAATGGTGAGTTATGAGTTGGTGTTGGGTCTTGCATTTGTTGGCCCGATCCTTTTGGCCGACTCGATGAGTGTTGGCGATATTGTGAATGCTCAGAATCCTGTTTGGTTTATCTTCTTGCAACCTGTAGGTTTCTTGTTGTTCATGATCGGCTCCATTGCAGAGGTGAACAGATCTCCTTTCGATATGCCTGAAGCTGAACAGGAACTTACTGCGGGATACCATGCTGAATATTCGGGTATGAAATTCGCGCTGTTTTTCATGGCAGAGTACGGCAAGATGATCGTGGTGAGTTTCATCACGGCAAGTTTGTTCCTGGGCGGGTACTTAGGCCCCTATGTCGATACCCTTCCATGGCTAGGACCAATTTATTTGTTCATAAAAGTCGTGATCCTCCTTTTCGTTCTGGTTTGGTTGAGGGCAACGCTGCCAAGGATCCGATACGATCGACTGATGGCTTTCGGCTGGAAAATTCTCCTTCCCGTCGCCTTACTGAATGTCGTCGTGACAGCGGTTCTCATTGTGTTGCTAGGAGGTTAGGGATGGTAACAGGTTTCCTCAAGGGAATGTGGACGACATTCAAGAGTATGTTTGAGACTCCGGTTACCTATCAGTATCCGGAGGTGAAGCGCCCGGTTCGGGAACGATACAAGGGTCGTCATTACCTTCATCGTTATGAGAACGGCCTGGAGAAATGCATTGGCTGTGCTCTGTGCGCAGCTGCCTGTCCGGCGGATGCCATCTTTGTGGAAGCCTCCGAGAACACAGATGAAGAGCGCTATTCCCCTGGGGAACGTTATGCCAGCACGTATGAAATCAATATGCTTCGATGTATTTTCTGCGGCTTCTGCGAGGATGCATGCCCAACCGAAGCCATCGTTCTGGGTCATCATTATGAACTTTCTTTCACCAATCGACGCGATGCAATTTATACAAGGGAGATGCTGATCGTTCCTGTTCCTCCCAATGGGAAACCGACACCGATACAGGTTGAACCCGGAAAATTTGATAAAGCCATTCCAGAGATGGAAAATCCCAAGTAGATAGGGATGAAGATTGGATGAGTTAAAAAGGCAATAGGTCTATAGGTCAATAATCTGATGGGTCAATAGATCAACGGGTGATGAAGTCGAGTGGTGGTTATTCATCGAAAATCCTTATCGACGGATGAACTTATCAACTGATTGACTATCCCTAAAATGGATGTTTTTATGACACAAGATCTCATTCTATTCATCGTTCTTGCAACGATAGCCATTGTTACCGCTGCCAGCATGCTTATCAGTAGAAATGCGGTTTACTCGGCCATGTTTTTGGTTCTTAATTTCCTTACCGTAGCAGTGATTTATTTGTTGCTGAATGCGGCTTTCATCGCCATGGTCCAAGTAACCGTTTACGCTGGCGCAATCATGGTGCTCTTCTTGTTTGTGATCATGCTTCTCGGTGCAGAGAAATCTGCTAAGGGGGAAAGCTTATCCTGGCAGCCTCCGCTGGCCATTTTACTGGGTGGAGCCCTCTTGATGGAATTTGCTTATATCCTCTTTGTTCGCCAAAACTATCTTATGCAGACTTTGGGAAGTATCCCTGAGGATTTTGGAAGCCCCGCTTCTATCGGAACGCTCCTTTTTAATCGCTACCTGATTCCTTTTGAAATTACCTCCATTTTGCTGCTTGTCGCCATGATGGGTGCCATCATTCTGACTCGCAACGAACCGAAGGAGAGTTGATGGAAGTACCAACCAACTATCTACTTGCGCTCTCAGTTGTCCTCTTTGTTTTGGGTGCACTAGGTGTGTTAACACGGCGGAATGCGATTGTGATCTTTATGTCGATTGAA
>Ga0154793_1116_pt2 | contig 14141 bp, 12 predicted proteins | sample Rifle2008BG16ft_FD_105801 | JGI IMG/M metagenome (GOLD analysis project Ga0154793, IMG submission 105801) | Chloroflexi bacterium RBG_16_48_8 | reverse complement strand
AGGCGCGCCCTGGAAGATGTTCAGGCGGATCTTGCTGATTCTCACCCCATGAACAGGCTCATACAGGGCGATGTTGGTTCAGGGAAAACCGTCGTGTCAGCAGCGGCCATCGCTATCACAGCCGCCAACGGATTTCAATCCGCCTTCATGGCACCCACCAGCATCCTGGCAGAGCAACATCTGACGACCTTGACGGAACTCCTTAAAGAAGGGGCAGGGATACCCCCGGAGAAAATCCGACTATTACTCGGTTCGACCCCAGAATCCGAGAAAGCTGAAATTCGTGATGGTCTCTCCCAGGGTTCTATTCAGGTTGTCGTTGGAACCCACGCACTCATTGAAGATCCTATCCAGTTCGCCAAACTGGGGCTGGCCGTTATCGATGAACAGCATCGATTTGGGGTCAATCAACGTGCCTTGCTTCGATCCAAAGGCGAGAATCCCAACCTTCTTGTGATGACCGCCACACCCATCCCACGTTCATTAGCACTTACCGTCTATGGGGACTTGGACCTCACAGTAATCGACGAGATGCCCCCTGGAAGAAAACCAATAGAGACTCGCGTTTTAACACCGATTGAGCGTAATCGGGCTTATCAATTCATCAAAAGCCAAATAGAGGAGGGAAGGCAGGCTTTCATTATCTATCCACTCGTCGAAGAATCTGAAAAAGTAGAGGCAAAAGCAGCTGTTGAAGAACATGAACGGCTGCAGACTGAGGTTTTCCCAGCATATAAGGTCGGATTGCTGCATGGAAGGTTACGACCCGATGAGAAGGAAGATGTGATGAGGCGATTCCGATCTGGTGAATATCAAATACTTGTATCCACATCTGTTGTTGAACTTGGCATCGACATCCCCAATTCTAGTGTTATGCTCATCGAGGGTGCAAATCGCTTTGGGTTGGCTCAACTCCATCAATTTCGAGGTCGAGTAGGACGTGATGATCAGCCCTCCTATTGTCTCCTAATCCCGGATTCTGTCGATAACGCAGATAATGAACGTCTTAAAGCCATGGAAGAGATACAGGATGGGTTCAAGTTGGCGGAAATCGACCTCGACCAAAGGGGACCCGGTGATTTCCTTGGAACCCGCCAATCTGGATTTGCAGAACTACAGATGGCGCGTCTAACAGACGTGCATTTGATCGAAAAGGCGCGAAATGAAGCAAAGAAGATCTACAAGCTTGATCCTGATCTATCTCGTCCTGAACATCAAAATTTGACTGAAGTGCTGAAACGCTTTTGGTCAAGCGGAAGAGGAGAAATTAGCTAATGATCCGAGCGGTATTCCCAGGGACCTTCGATCCCATCCATTATGGTCATATCGACATCGCCCGAAGAGCAGTCCGGTTATTCGATGAGCTTATTGTGGCAGTTTACGATCGACCCTTAAAATCTTTACTATTCTCACCAAAAGAACGCCTGCAGTTGGTCGAGGAAACCTTTCAAAACGAGGAGAAAATTAAGGCTATGCTCTTTGGCGGTCTCATTGTTAATTTCTGTCGAAAGGTAGATTCCCAGGTTATCGTTCGCGGATTACGCGTTTTTTCAGATTTTGAGCATGAGTTCCGCATGGCACTGGCCAATCATCGGCTCGATCCTGAAATCGATGTGGTCGCTCTTATTACGAGTGAGGAGCATAGCTTCTTAACCGGTTCAACGGTAAAGGAAATCGCATCACTCAATGGAGATGTAAGCACATTCGTACCCCCCCACGTAAAGAAGGCTCTCAATGAAAAATTTTCAGAACTTAGTGATGAAGTCCGAGGGGGCCTTCCTATGAATTCTTTACGTGATTGAAGGGTTGCTATTAAATCGCTTTGAGTGTAGGCTTCGGCTTGAACCTTGCAACTCGTACTTTATTCAAAGCTAGCTACCGGCATCATGGACCGGAGGCAAATATGGATATCCTGCATCTGGTAGATCGACTAGAAGAACTTTTTAATGCAAGCCGTCCCATCCCACTCACTCGAAATGTGATTGTGGATGAGGACCGCTTCTTGGAAATCATCGATCAAATGCGCATTTCCATTCCTGAGGAAGTGAAAAAAGCCCAGCAAATTGATGCCCAAAAGGATCGGATCCTCGCTCAAGCCCAAGAAGAAGCGAACCGCACCATCGCCCTCGCCAAACAGAAAGGTGAGGATTTACTACATCGTGACTCCATCGTCCAAGCTGGTCAATCCCGAGCAGAACAAATCATCGAGCAATCCCGTATCGATGCAGAGGCCATTCGGCGGGATGCCGATGATTATGTAATCGAAGTCCTTGAGAACCTTGAAGCAGAATTGACGCGCCTTCTCACTCAAGCAAGAAATGGAATTGCGAAATTAACAGCAGAGAAACAGGCTTCGATGCGGCAAGAAGGTCGGGCTGAACTTACCTCAGAGTCTGAGACGAATAGACTTCGTTCCTCCTCGGATTGAGTTTAAGATTTATCACCCTTCAAGGAATTCATGGACACCCACTATACGGGTGGTTTCTCTCGAGTCACAAGCTTATTTACATTTTTGCGACACCCGGGTAAGTCGTCTCTTCATATCAAAAAAGGGGCATCCCGTAAGCTGCTCCTACTCCATTCATTAACACATCTATTGCAAGGCAAGTCTCTTATCATGCTCCAATCTTTCACTGAATCATACCGGGATCAGAATCCCACCCAAGTAGGATCCCGTTTACCATCCCCCCAAATAGGATCACCATTTAACCATAGATGTACTGGAAAAGATTCAAATACGCTTCCACGGGTCTTTAGCAAGAATAGATCTTCGAAAATCTTGGCTAAACCGGATAATACATGGAAACATGTGCAGAAAATGAATCATGACCCCCTAGTTTTTGGCCAAATTCTCTTCCCTCTTCTCTTTCCTGATATCAGCCTTCTTCGCCACTTCCTGTAAGAATTTTCTGAATAAGGGATGAGGTCGGTTAGGTCTTGACATGAACTCCGGATGGAATTGGCTCCCGACCATGAAGGGATGATCCCTCAACTCGACTATCTCCACCAAACGATTATCGGGTGACAATCCTGAGAAAACCATTCCATGTTCTGCAAATATCTCTCGATAGGTATTATTGAATTCAAAGCGATGTCGGTGCCTCTCATCAACAAGCGAAACCCCATATGCTTCCCCAGCCACGGTATTGGGAACGAGCCGGCATGGATAAAGCCCTAATCGCATCGTACCCCCTAGATCACCCACTGCCATTTGTTCGGGGAGTATATCAATCACTGGATGAGGCGTGTTTCGATTAAATTCGGTTGAATTCACATCATCTGAACCCAGAATAAATCGACCAAATTCAATCACCATCACCTGCATTCCAAGGCACAATCCTAAATAAGGTATTTTACGCTCTCTGGCCAACTTTGCCGCCAAAATCTTGCCCTCAATACCGCGTGAACCGAAGCCACCCGGAACGATGACCCCATGGCTGCTCTCTATCTCTTCCCACCCTTTTCCTTTCTCCAACTCCGTAGAGTGTAGCCATACGATTTCTGCCTCAACACCAGCATCTAAAGCAGCATGCCTCACCGCCTCTCGGACACTCATATAAGCGTCCTGCAGTTCGACATATTTTCCCACGAGCGTGATACGCACCTTCGGTCGGCTGGTTTTCTCCGCTGCAATCATTCGCTCCCATTCAGTCCAATCAGGTTTCTGTTTTGCTTCCAAACCCATACGATCCAAAATGTAATCCGCCAGTCTTTCGTGTTCAAGAAGCAAGGGCACCTCATACAAGAGTTCAGCGGTTGTAAGCGGGATAACTGCCCTTTTCTCCACATCGCAAAATAAAGCGATCTTTTCTCTTAACTCCTCCCCTACAGGATGGTCGGACCGAGCAACAATAACATCAGGGGAGATACCAATCGATCTCAATTCTCGGACAGAGTGTTGGGTAGGTTTGGTTTTTATCTCTCCAGTTGCTCCGATGTAAGGCAGCCAGGTGACATGAATGAAGAGGGTATTCTCACGACCGAGATCAGACCGCATCTGCCTGAGGGCTTCCAGGAAAGGCAGCGACTCAATATCACCGACGGTTCCCCCAATTTCGACCAATACTACATCCGCATCGGTAACTCTGGGCACCATACGTATCCTGCGCTTGATCTCGTTGGTGATATGTGGAATGACTTGAATCGTCCCGCCTAAGAAATCTCCATGACGCTCTTGAGCAATGACATGAGAATAGATTTGTCCGGTAGTGACATTGCAGGCCTGATTCAGACTTATATCAATAAAGCGTTCATAATGGCCCAAATCCAGATCTGTCTCGGCACCATCATCCAGAACGTAGACCTCTCCATGCTGATAGGGGCTCATGGTCCCAGGATCGACGTTAATATAAGGGTCTAATTTTTGGATAGTTGGTCTAAAACCGCGTTCCTTAAGAAGCTTCCCAATAGCAGCCGCTGTCACACCTTTTCCTACGGAACTCACAACGCCACCCGTCAGGAACAAATATTTGGTCATCCATCGCCTCCACCCTGAAGGATATAAAAGGAGCGGTGGGGAGGGTTATCTTTCGCTCCTCCCCACCGTTATTTCGCCTTCCATTGGATCGAATATAATATACCCATGTCATCCGACCAATTCTAATAGGTCCTCAGAAGCTCGTCGCATTTCCAAGAAGATCAGCCCTAATTTTGCTTGTTGACGAGCGAGTACTGTTAGAACGGCATCACTTCCCACAGAGACCAGGAGGACATACCCAGAACTGCCATGAATATACACCTCCTGTAAGAGCCCCCTTCCCAATTCCCCCGAGATCCGTTCTCCAAGACTGAGCATGGCGGCGGACATAGCCGAAATACGATCCTCTTCTACTCCTGAGGGTAAGGAAGATGCAATGATGAGGCCATCTACACTCACGACCGCAGAGGACTCCACATCAGGTGTGCTCGCCTGCATGGTACGTAGTCTTTGGACCATTAAATCTGTTCGGCTCTTTCCCATAGGAAATCCCCACATCACAATCCATTGGCCACAGTCTATCATAGGCATTTATATGAGGCAAGCACCTTCGCTTCGACGCAACCTTCGTTCCAGGTTAATAGGTCTTTTTATAGTAGGGAGCAAAAATAAAACGAGTTTAACTAAGCATTCTCCCCATTTATGAGGACTTCATGAGAAGCCTCTCCAATTCATTGACAACCCTTTAGGGCATTCATAGAATGATAGGTAAGATTTTGCGTCTTATTTTTTTCTAATATTATAAGACAATAATGATCATATAGATCATGTAATCTCCGCTGCCTTTCCATTAAATTAAGAGGTTTAACCATGCCTAGAAAATCGAATAACTCCATGTCAGAATCCCTTATCACCGAGGAAGATGGAATAAGGAAAGGTGAAAAAACGAATACTGCTGGGATTGAGGATGATGAAAATGGGATTCTCCCCATAGAACACTTCGTCCATCGTGCAAAAATGCAGCGAAATACCGAAGTGGAGGAGAACCCGGCATTTGAAGTGGACGAGGACGGTTTGAGTCTGGCTTCCTTCTCATCTGATCCAGATCAGATCTTTGATGAAGAAGATCTTACTGAGCACGATGACACAGAAGAGGATATCGAAATCGAGTCCTCTCCAATAACGAAAAATATCCCACTAGCTGATTATTTCGATCCGGCCGATCCGGTCTCTCTCTACTTCAGAGAAGTCAATAAGGTCCCCCTCCTCACCCATGAAGAGGAAATCTCTTTGGCCAAATGCATCGAAGCCGGACGAAAAGCCCGATCGACTTTGGCTGAAGGTCCTGTTACAGGAAAACGAAAGGGAGAATTAAAAAGAATCATCGAAGATGGCTGGGCTGCAAGAGAACATCTCATTACAGCGAACTTCCGATTGGTTATCAGCGTTGCAAAGAAATATTTGGGCCGTGGTGTTCCATTTTTGGACCTGATCCAAGACGGGAACATTGGCCTCATACGGGCAACAAAGAAATTCGATTACCGCAGAGGCCACCGATTTTCAACCTATGCCACTTGGTGGATCCGTCAGGCAGTCTCACGGAGCGTAGCTGATCATGGTCGAACGATCCGGCTCCCAGTGCATTTAGGCGATCAGATTAATCGATTGTGGCGAGAAAATCATAAGCTCACCCAGGAATTGGGGCGCGAAGCAACAATGGAAGAAATCGCCCATGCTCTTGATTTAGAAACGAGAAGAGTCGAGGAGTTGATGAAATTTGCCCAACGGCCGCTTTCCCTTGAGCTTCCATCCAGTGAGGATGAGGAGAACGAACTATCTGATTACACATCGGATGAAATCATCCCTCCTCCTGTTGAAACCGTCAATGAAAAAATTATGCAGGAGCATGTGAACCAGATTTTGACCACCTTGCCTCCACGTGAAGCTCGAATCCTGCAACTTCGTTACGGACTGCTCGATGGAAAGAGCCGGACCCTGGGTGAAGTGGGACGAAAAATGGGAGTGACCCGAGAACGCGTTCGACAAATCGAGGCTCAAGCTTTGCGCAGATTGCGCCAACCCAAATTGCGCCGGGAACTGCAGGATTACATTCGGGAGTAAATCCTAAAATAGGATCCCCACTCATGGCCATATCCATCCAACAAGTCGGGTGATGACAAAAGAACCTCCAATAAACATCCATTGGAGGTTTCTTCACATCCAGGGTTATGGCAGTCTTGGATCATGAGACTTTGCAGATGAACGTCTACTGACAGGCATTCATCTGATGCTCTTCAAAGGACTCCGCGAAGGAATGACGTCCAGAGCCATCACACGAGGCTCGAAAATACAGGTAAGATGTTGAGACCGGAAACGCCACCGCACGGAGTGAATCCAAACCAGGATTACAAATAGGACCTACGGACAATCCGTAATACAGGTACGTATTATAGAGTGAGTCGATCTCAAGATCCTCTAGGGAGAGGGGGGCTTTCCACCACCCCCCATCCGGCTGTTGGCCCATTGCATATTGAACTGTAGGATCTGCTTCCAGTTTCATCCCCAGGGAAAGACGATTTAGAAATACGGATGCGATGAGTGCTCGTTCATCCGCAACCCTTGCTTCACGTTCCACGATGGATGCCAATGTGACCGCTTGATATAAGCTCAAGCCCTGATTTGTAAATTCCTGACGAAGCTCTTCCGTCACACGCTGGTCGAAATTTTTCAGCATGGATAACACCAATTCCTCTGCACTTATGTCTGCATCTAATGAATAGGTATCGGGAAAGAGTAATCCTTCTAATGATGCAGACTGAGGGAGATTGACCAAGGAAGAATATGCAGCCGGAAGAAAGGATGAAGACCGCAGAAAATCAGCAGACTGGATTCCAAGATTGGCATCTTCCAGAGCCTGGGCGATTTGTTCTCGCCGCCAACCTTCCACAACCGTGAAGGATCTTTCCCGCACCTCTGCACGTTGTAACGCCTCTGCGATTTCACGAACGGTCATATCTCCTGTCAGGAGGTATCCCCCTGCTTCAATACTGATGTCCAACCCACGATAACGCAGATAATTTCTCAGGAGCGTACCATCTTGTACCAGACCTGAAGCCTCCAACTGGGAAACAACTGCAGCTGCACTTTCTCCTTGATTAATCGTTAATTCAAATGCCTGTTGAGGGTCACCTACAGAGGAATCTAGATCCCGAAGATGGTAAAGCAAGTAAGCTACTAAGGTCACTCTCTCGATAGGTTCCAATGCATCTGAGGCGGGTCCGATATGGGTCATGGTCTCAGGCAGATCAAGAAATACAATGGAGGTTACAACTGCGATGATACACATTAACCCTAAAACAAAGACAAAACCAACGATAACGCAACCCCGCTTACGTTTCTGTCTCATTAAGGTACTCCTGCAAGATCACAGTTGCTGCGCGTGCATCCAGCATGTCATCTTTCTTCTTCCCACGGTAAGCCTGTTGGGTAGAGCCGCTCTCATCCCAAGTTTCAACATGGAGAGATGTATTCTCCCGCAACTTTCCAATCAGACGAAGTGCTTTTCGTGCCTGGGGTCCATGCCTCCCCTCCCTATCTAGGGCAACACCGACGATAATACGTTCCACACCATGGGCTTCAGCTTCGCGAAGAATCGCATTTACATCCTCCTGCCGCGATCGATGGCGTAAGACTTTCAATGGTCGAGCGATCGTCCCGCTATCATCACTGATGGCAAGACCGATTCGAACTTCACCGGGATCAACCGCCATAATCTTCACGTGCCTTGTTCCCAATTCCAACTGAAATGTATCCGTTGATCGATCATTGGAAGGATTGGATACCAACTTGGTTTCAAGTGAAAATCTGGAGGCGAGGATAATGGATATCGTTCCTGAAGCAACCCCACTGCCTCGGATGGCTGCTGACCCCGGATCAAACGCTTCATGCCTCCAAAATCAAAGGCGTGAAAGGTATCCACCTCCGCCGCTACCTGGATCCATCTAGGCGCAGATCCATCCTCGGATTCCTGCATCTGGGAAAAAAAAGTAAAAGTTCCAGGAACAAGCATGAGATCTGATGATAGAACATCTGAGAACTGGATCGTTGTCAGGTCTTGCAAATCTTCGGTCGAAAGGGTCAGGGCTGAGAATTCAAGGGAAAGCTCAAGGGAGATTGTATCAACGACATCCCCAAGAACATGATCGTAGTGACGATCGAGAACTTTATTGAGTTCCAAACTGTTCTCTACCAGGATCCGATCCAAGGGTTTAGAGCCTGCCCAATCCCTCTCGGCTTCGTTCTTCAGACGGTTGATTAATTCTTCTTCAAGTCGCTCCAGATCAGCTTGAAGAACTTTTCCACGGACCTCATCTCGCCCTCCGCTCGTAGGCTCCCGATTCGACACCTTCACGAACAACCCAAGAGGACCATCAATCAGGGATATCGACCCTGCTGGTACATTTCCTATCCAACCAAGGGTTAAAGCCTCGATAGGCACCTCTACTTCGGACCCGATTTCTGCTCCCAGATTAGCAGGTCGGGTTGTCCTGAAACGAATTCCATCTTCACCGGACGTACGAAGGGTTGTATGAAGAGGGATTTCAATGGTTTCCTGCGCTAGACTGGTGAAGACCACCGTGCCCACTGCAGCAGATATTGGGACTTTCGCCAAACCGCTGGTACTCCTTGTGGATTCTCCCATAGAGTGTAGCCTTATTGTATGGATTGCAATCTCACTGGATTCTAACCCACCGTTATCAGCCTGCACGAGATCGATCTTAAAGTCAAAGTGTTCCCTTACAAGAGATGGTGAAAGAATGATCTGAGCAGACGGCATGAAAATATTGACCATCACGGTTAAGGAGAGCAAAACACCCATAACGAGGGTAACTTTCTGTGATGGTTTTAACCTTTCGAACCATCCCTTGCTGTACTCTAGAGGACGCCGATTGGATGATTCAACCGGCTCTATATCCTTGTTCCGCTGAAGTCTATCTTGCGGACGATCGCTTAAAGTCCATTCATCCTCTGGAAGATCATCCAATGAATCAAAGATAGGGATCCCTATCTCAGAAGCTTCGTCACGGATCTCTTTATCGAAAGTTAACAGCCCGATATCTATCTGGCGCTGGAACGAGTATCTTTTCAAGAGAACCAGATCCAACCGACGCGAGAGAACGTTCCCACGATCAGGCCAGACAAGCAAAACTCGCGGTGCCTTAACCCAACTCAGCATATCGCGAGTCGAATGAATATCATCCTCAGGACTTAGGTAGACGATTTGGACCTTCACCTAGTTCCGTGCCGTCCCTATCTGAAAAGATTAGCGCAAATGAGAACGCACCCACTCATCAACTCGTTGGAGGGCTTCGGGCAATTTGCTCGCGTCACTTCCACCGGCTTGAGCCATTGTGGGGCGGCCTCCTCCACTGCCCCCCACCACTCCCGCCACTTCTTTAATAAGATCTATCGCACTCAGGCCACATTCCACTAAATCCTGCGTCACTGCCGCGACAAGGAGTGGACGATCCTCTTGAGAGGACGCTAGAACCAGGATGCCTGATGGATAGCGATTACGGAAGCGATCGGTCAAGCCCCTCAATGTCTCCATATCAGCATCAGGAATCATCCCGCGCAGGAGGGGAATGCCCTCTATCTCCTCCACAGTAAGTGCTTGATAAACTGCTTCAGCCAGAAGATTTCGATAATGGCTTCTTTCCCTCAGCAATGAATCCCGTTCTTCAATCAAGTGATCCATTCTTTCTACTAGTTGATCCTCTGTGGTTGCCAGGCGACCTGACAGGTGCTTGAGGGCTGCCCGTTGTTTACGGATGAGCTCCAGAGCGCCTCTTCCTGTAACAGCTTCCACCCTTCGAATTCCAGCAGCAACACTACCTTCACTGACAATGAAAAACGGACCGATGATACCCGTCCTGGGTACATGAGTGCCTCCACAAAGCTCATAGGAAATGCGGTCTGTATCACCGATCTTTATGGTCCGGACAATCTCACCGTAGGATTCCCCAAACAAGGCCATGGCACCTTCGCCTAGTGCTTCTTCCTGGCTTTTATGATGGATTTCAAGCTTATGATCTGCCAGGATAGCTTCATTCACAAACGACTCAACCCTCTGGATTTGCTCTTCGGTCATCGCTTGCGGATGTGTGAAATCAAAGCGCAGTCGATCAGGCGCAACAAGGGATCCTGCCTGTCTGGCGTGTTCTCCCAAAACCCTTTGAAGGCCAGCGTGTAAGAGATGAGTGGCTGTATGGTTTCGCATGATGTCCCAGCGGCGTGTACGTGAAAGCACAGCTTGAACTTCATCCCCCACCTTAGGGTTTCCCCTTGTGACAATACCTTGGTGAACGACGAAACCGGAAAGAGGACGGAAGACATCCCTTATTTCAATTTCCCAATGGGGCTGCTTCGTGGAGGTGATCGTTCCCTTATCTGTTACCTGCCCGCCTGCCTCGATGTAAAAATTCGTCTTCGGAATGACGACATGAACCACGTCATCTGGCTGTGCTTCTTCGATCTGTTGGCCATCCTTGACGATGGCAAGGAGATGTCCCCTGATTGCCATCTCTTGATACGGGTCATAATTCACACCCTCCGAGTCAAGATGGCCAGCTTCGACCAATTGTCCATATATGCCACGGTAAAAATCCACATCATCCATCATCGTATCTTGTGTTTTACCTGTACCCGAAGCAAATCGGTGGGTTTCCAAAGCCAATGCGAATCCTTCCTGCTCAATCTCAAGATCTTCCTCTCGGGCAATATCCTGTGAGATTTCGAGGGGCAGTCCATAGGTGGCATAGAGATCGAAGGCTTCTTCACCTGGGAGCACTCTTCCTCCCTTGGATTTCAGGTCACCAAGCTGCTGTTGAAGTCTCGCCAGACCTATATCCAATGTATGATGAAAACGACGTTCCTCATCCGAGATGGTTGATAGAATGGCTGTACGGTTCCGCTTCAGTTCAGGATAGACCTCCCCATAGTTTTCAATGACGGTATCAGCCACCTGGGCTAAGAAGGGTTCGTTGAATCCCAGCTTGCCACCAAAACGGCTCGCACGCCTGATCACCATCCGGCAAACATAGTTCCTACCGGTATTCCCTGGAACCACACCATCAGCGATTAAGAAGGCTGCGGCTCGGCTGTGATCTGCGATCACCTGATAGGAGGTAAGGTGGTCTTCACGCTCCTGATCACTTTGTCCAACCATAGATTGGATCTGATCCATCATGGGGCTGAACAAATCCGTTTTGTAATTGGAGTCGACACCTTGCAGAACGGACACAACCCTCTCAAAGCCCAACCCTGTGTCGACATGCTTCTTTGGAAGAGGGACCAAATCCGTCGGGCTTGTGCGGTTATATTGAATGAAAACAAGATTCCAAAGTTCCAAATAACGTCCACAATCGCCATTTACCTGACACACATGCCCCTTGATATTTTGTTTATCACAGAATTGAAGCCCCCGATCGAAGTGAATTTCCGAATCTGGACCGCAAGGGCCTACATCCGCCATCTCCCAGAAATTCTCCTCCCGACCGAAAAATAGAATCTTGTTGGTATCAATGCCCGGTTGACGACTCCAAATTCCTGCAGCTTCTTCATCTCGGGGAATCTCCCCCTTCTCATCTTCAAACACCGTGGCCCAAAGGCGATCCTTAGGAAGTCCCCACACTTCCGTCATAAGTTGCCACGCCCAGGAAATAGCTTCTTCCTTGTAGTAATCGCCAAATGACCAATTACCCAGCATTTCAAAGAAAGTATGATGGCTATCATCACGACCCACATCATCTAAATCATTATGTTTTCCAGCCACACGCATGCATTTTTGTGAGTCTACGGCGCGTGTATAGGGTCGAGAACCCGTTCCCATGAATACATCCTTAAACTGAACCATGCCTGCATTGGTGAACAGCAGGGTTAGGTCATCACCTGGAACCAAAGAAGCAGAAGGGACAATCTTATGTCCTCGTTCTGCAAAGTATCCCAAAAAGGTTTGCCGAACTTTATCTCCTGGCCAAGCTAAAGAGTCATTCGATTTTTTGGAAGTCATCCTTTCTCCTCCATTAGTTAGGCGATTATACGCCATGAAAGAGGCTCCTTCAACCTGGAGAAAACCGATCTTCAGCCAGAATATGGTACATCTGTATTTGTGGCTTAACGATTGCCGCCAAGCTCTTATCCTCTCCCCTTTGGTTTCACCATCCAGCGATGTGAACAAATTAAGGTGGGAAGGTATAATCCGTCTTGTGGAACAACCGCCCGAATTTCTTACCTCTCCTCTGGAGCTTGCAGGCGAGGAGACCTTTCAACCAGCGCCGATTCCTCGCAGAGGAGGAATGATCGCTTGGATCGCCACGCTCCTCATTGCTATAGTAGCAATCATGTTAATATTTCAATCGGGACAGTTTCCCTGTCTCACAATCATACTCTTCCTCTTTTTTCTTATAGCTGCCATCTTGGTAAACCGCCGAAAGTATTTTGATAAAATGAGTTGCCTGAATTGCGGTTTGCTTAAGTGATTGGCTAGGTTTTACGTTCGCTATTTGTCAAATTACTTCCGGCCGATCATCTTGATCACCTTCAACTATTGGGTTGACTCTAAAACCATCATTCGGGTTACACCATCACAAATTTCGTATCGAAGCCCTTTTCGTAGATTTCTTCAGAATTGGGATCAGATTTCCGATATAAAAGTCTTGCATGCAGGTCATTCTTGGCGGGTATTCATAAATGGAAAAGAAACATTCTTCTCCATTAGGGTGGGAACGGAACTCACCTCGGAAACAAAACCCGAAAGGATCCTCGAGCTGCCCCATGGAGACAGACTCCTAAGGTTGATCTGTGGAATGGCCAATCTCTCCGAGATCGAAAAAATCGGGGAAAGCTGGAGATGTAGAAGAACCCCTCGAGCCTCGGATCATTGGTCCTTTAACTATTCCAAACGTTTGTATTCTATTTGGTTTTACGTACTGCTATCGGTGTGGTGGTAGAGGGTGGTGTCCCTCACCTTGAGAGTACAAAATGGAACATTGGATGAAATACACCCCTTCCAAATTAATCCCCCCAATATGGACCTTATGGTATGATAGGAACATGTTTGAGCAGGTGCATTTTCAGAAGGAGCGAGAGTACGTCTATCCTTGGGGCGGATGCCGCCCCTGTACCCACGCCCGCTATGCTTAAGCATGAATTCCGAAAGAATCAATTCAAAATCATCATGGATTGAACGGCGTGGCGTATGATCGTCGCCACGTTTTTTTATGCACTATTTGGAGTCAAATAGATGTCCGAAAAAACGATTGATGAGCAAGTCGACATTCTCATGCAAGGCACCGATTACGGTGATGATGCTTTGAAGCAGGCTATGGCACTGGAGTTGAAAGAACATCTCCTCCTCGCTCGGGAAGAGGGACGTCCCCTTCGAGTTTATTGCGGCTTTGATCCTCGCACCTCAGACTTACATATCGGGCATACAGTACCGATGAGAAAAATGCGTCAATTTCAAGAATTAGGTCATGAAGTGATCTTCGTTATTGGGCGGTTTACGTCATTGATAGGCGATCCCTCCGACAAGGACAAGGTTCGGGCACAACTGAGTCTTAATGAGGCCGCCATCAATGCTGAAACCTATGCAGAACAGGCATTTAAGATCCTCGAACCAGATAGAACCAGAATCGAATATAACGACTCCTGGCTCTCGAAA
>Ga0154793_1009_pt3 | contig 14332 bp, 22 predicted proteins | sample Rifle2008BG16ft_FD_105801 | JGI IMG/M metagenome (GOLD analysis project Ga0154793, IMG submission 105801) | Chloroflexi bacterium RBG_16_48_8 | reverse complement strand
TTCTTTGCCTTTGGGAAAGATCCGATACGATTCTTTGCCACTCGGGAGCGTTTCGAAGAGGAGGCAAATATTGACTCCCAGAGCCAAAAACGGATCGATGCCTTCTTGAAGGATTTCGACGGCTACTTGAAATCCGTCAACGCTCGCAACAAATTCCGTTATTACATCGCTGCCGGTGGTTTCTTGGTCGCTTGTCTGGTGTGTATCCTTTTGGCCGTTGCTATGTGATATGTAATCAGCATTCATTCAAGAGACCTCGATCTGAGATCTTTTTGCAGAAGATCCTGTTTGCGAAATCGGAGGAGGATGAACATTAGGAAGAGTCTTTAGGACGACATTGTCATTTAAGGGATGGATCATCAGGTTACCTTCAATGTAAGGATCACCTTGGGGGAGACAGAAAATCGTTCCAGATCGTGTCTTCGAAGGTATAAGTCTCCTGTGCTCTCTCGTATGAAGCAGCCATTCCGGGAATATTCGCTTCCCATGAGACCTACGCTATCACGTGGGTCTATTTTTTGTATTTTCAGGTTGAGGTTCGGACAAGCGTAACTAGAAGTGGAAGGCTGCGTTTATAGCTTCGATGGTATTGAGGGAAGATCATGCGGTTCAGTTGATCGACCCTAATGCTTGTCGATCAAGATCTCATAAATCCATTGCATCCCTACAGAGGAGGTATACTTAAAAGATACGAATCGCCGGAGGGATTTCTATATGAAACTGAAAATTGGTCAGAAAGCTCCAGACTTCTCTCTACCTAGCCATCTTGGAGAGGATGTCAGACTGAGTCAATTCCGGGGGAAGAATGTCGTCCTTGCTTTTTTCCCTCAGGCTTGGACTCCTATATGAAGTGAGCAAATCCCGTCTTATCAAGCGCAAAATGCTAAATTCGCGGGATTAAATGCCCAGGTCTTGGGCATCAGCATCGATCATGTTCCTTGTCTGAAAGCGTGGGCGGACAGTCTCACTGGTATCCATTATTCGCTCCTGAGTGATTTCTGGCCTCATGGGAAAGTTGCAAAGAAATATGGCGTTCTAAGAAAAGAAGGTTACACGGAACGCGCAATTTTCGTCATCGACAAAAATGGGATCATTCGTTATATCGATATTCATGACATCGATGATCAGCCAGACAATGAAGTCCTTTTTGAGGAGCTCCGCCGAATCGACCCGGAATCTGCCCTAAAAGAGCCCCCGAAGCCCAGGCCAGTGCAGCTACCTCAAGGTGGTATTGTCATGTATTGCACCAAGTGGTGCTCGGATTGCCGCAAGGCACGGGCATGGTTAAAAGAACAGAAGCTGGATTATGTTGAAGTTGATATTTATGGCATACCCGGTGCGCTGGATCAGTCTCGGAAATGGGGTCAGGGCAAATTGATTACACCCACCTTCGATATTAACGGCACCATTGTCCTGGACTTTAACGAAGATCGGCTCAGGGAGATTTTGAATCGATAGACCTGGAAGTGCCCTAATCTCAGAATGCTGGTTGCGTGAAAAAAACGCCTTCTCGACTCCGATACAGTTCGGTTTGGGGAGGCGTACTACCTTAAAGGTTATAGCCAAGGAACCATTTCCTCCAATTTAACGATCGTTTCCGTGTGTTTCATAGCCATTCGTAATGGTTGATGATTTTGTTTACCTGGCAATGGATTGCTAAAGATGAAAATGCCATCTTGTTCAGGCAAGACGGTGATCCGAAGCGATTATGGGTTGGCGGCCGAGCATAGTCGTCTTAAAATAAATCCCGAATCAATGATGATCTTGGGGAATCCGGAGGGCGCAGACGCATGGATGAAGCTCATACTGTTGAACAAACATTAGGCAATCCGGCTACAGTTGAGTCTATTAGCCACGATCTCATCCAATTGGGTGTGAAACCCGGGATAGTTCTGCTGGTTCATGCCTCCATGAGTTCATTAGGGTGGGTCAGCGGTGGTTCCGTAGCGATTATCTTGGCGCTAGAAAATGTACTTGGTCCTCATGGGACTCTCATGATGCCCACACATTCAGGTGACCTCTCGGATCCTGCAAATTGGCAAAACCCTCCAGTGCCAAAGGGTTGGTGGAAGACCATTCGAGAGACCATGCCGCCCTACGATCCTAATTTAACCCCCACACGCATGATGGGTAGGATCGCGGAGACCTTTCGAAAGCAGCAAGGGGTGCTGCGCAGCGATCACCCTCAAGTATCTTTTGCAGCCTGGGGGGCTGAGGCACAACGGGTGACAGCAGGACATGAGTTAGATTTTGGGCTCGGTGAGGGGTCGCCTCTGGCGCGGATTTATGATCTGGATGGGTGGGTCTTGATGCTGGGCGTGGGATATGAGAATAACACTTCGCTTCACCTAGCCGAAGGACGATCATCTTTTCCTGAGAAGAAAGTAATTACTTCAGGTGCCCCGATTTTCAAGGATGGGCAACGAGATTGGGTGGAGATCATGGATTTGTACCTGGACGATTCGGATTTCCTCGAACTTAGTGAAAGGTTTGAAAGGGAGAAGGGATGTGTCCGCCGTGGGAAGGTGGCTCAAGCCCAGTGCCGGCTCATGCCACAACGTGACCTCGTGGACTACGCAGTGCAATGGATGGAGAAGAATCGCCGATGAGCGTGAGATACAAACAAGTAATGTTGGTTAATGATTAGGTGAAGAATGGAAAGTAGATATGATTCAGTGTATGAACAAATCATCTCTGAATTACGCCAATCGTATGACCGAATGGTGGATGAGAGAGAAAGCAAAGAACTTGCCCCTTGGAAGGATCAGGAGCGCAAAGATTTTCTCTCCCTGCTGCAAGATGAGGGGAGTTCAAGATTATTGGAGATTGGTGCGGGCACGGGTGTGCATGGGAAATTCTTCCATGACCATGGGATGCAGGTTGTTTGCACGGACCTTTCGCCTGAGATGGTCAAGCGATGCAGCGAGAAGGGGCTTGAATCCTATGTGATGGATTTCCTGCATCTCACATTCCCAAAGAACAGCTTCGACGCTGTATTTGCCATGAACTGCTTGCTTCACGTGCCCAAAGAAGATCTGCCCCAGGTTTTAGAAGGGATCTATGAATTATTACGAAAGAAAGGCCTTTTCTATTTAGGTCAATATGGCGGAGTGGGGCTTGATGGAAAGTATGAGGGAGATCATTACAGGCCCAAGCGATATTTCTCTTTCATCACGGATGAGCTATTGATGGCATTGGCGCAAGATATGTTCCAGGTTGTCTCTTTTAAAACAATCGAGCTCGAAGAAGAAGTGAAATTCCATTTTCAGTCCTTAGTGCTGAGGAAGGATTAAATGGTTGGCGAACAGAACCATTTCGGATATTACGAGTCATCCATCGGATGGATCGAAATTATAGGCACGGAAAACGAAATTCTCGCCTTGAAATTTGTCGACCAACCCCGGAAGGGATTCGCCACCTGCCCGTGTGTGGAGGCAGCCATACAACAGATATCAGAGTATTTTATGAGCGTTCGGCGCGCCTTTGACCTCCCCTTGGATCTGCATGGCACGGATTTCCAACGTCGGGTATGGCGGCAATTAAGAACCATTCCTTATGGCCAGATCATCACCTATCAAGAGATAGCAAATGCGATCGATAAACCGCAGGCAGTACGTGCTGTAGGGGCAGCCAATGCGAGGAATCCCATCTCCATCATCGTTCCATGCCATCGCGTGATCGGCAGTGATGGAAGCTTAACTGGATATGGCGGTGGGATCTGGCGCAAGGAGTGGCTGCTGAAGCATGAGGGGTGTTTGTAAGGCCGGGATTTTAAGGTAGCGCTTGTGCCCAACCCATTGGAATGGCTAAGAATCCATGAATGTCCTCACGAATTATCTCATCTCAACTGCTCTAACGTTTGTCTCATCCATCGTGATCTTCCGCATTATCATTCGACAAGATTACCTTCAGAGGGGCTAATTAACACCCTTATCCATTCTCATGGAAACCTTGATCTTTTTCATCTTGGGAGGTTTTCCGTACATCTACGGTCCCCAAGACTGGCCAAACGTGAAGGTCGAGTTGATCCTGGAGATGATTGGATGGTCTCTTCTTGCGGTCGGGGTGTTAGTGATATGGACAGGAATGATGCAGCTCGGTTTGCGTAGCATATTCGGTCAAGGCCCTCCCCAGTTCTGAAGCAAGACGGCTTCTACAGGCTCAGTCGGAATCCTCAGGAATCTTGGGCTGTTGGCTGTATGCAAGCGGATTTGCTTTGCTGTGCCCTTCCTGGTATGCCTTGGGATGAGCTTGTCTTCTTGGGGTCGTTGCCCAAATCATGATACTTACTGAAGAGGAGCATTTACAGAAAGCCTTTGGAGAGGAATACAGAAAATACTGTGAAAGCGTTCCACGTTATCTAAGAATCGGGATGGGAATGGAGCGAACCCGTTGAGGACGGAGAGAAAGAAATGCATCTTGAAGGTTTTATAACTTACCTAAAAAAGCAAAGACGATCTCAAAGCACAATTGAGAACTGCATCAAGTGCACCTTGGAATTTGAAACGTATCTACAAGAGTATCGAGACATGAAAGATTTTGAAAGTGCAATTCCAGGTGATTTGGATGCTTTTATTCTTAGGATCAAGGAGGAGGGAAGATCTCCTAATTCTTGCCTATGGGGGATCGGGCGTTATTATGAATTTGTTGGTAACAATGAGATGCGCAAGTTTGCCTCCGAATGGAGACAGCGCTTGATCGCTGAAGGTAGGGGAAAACGGAAGGGGCTTCATTTGAGGGAGATCGAAGGGGTTGATCCCAACCAGATCCAGAAGTTGGCCAATGTCGGGATTGAGGATGTAATGGCGTTGTTGGAGGCGGGAAGGACAAAGTGGGATCGAGAAAAGTTGGCATCGACGAGTGGTATTTCGTTGAAAGACATGTTGATGTTGGTAAAATTGGCGGATTTGACACGCATCGTTGATATTAAAGGTGTCCGTGTGAGTTACTGTACGAAGCCGGGATTGATACCTTAGAGAAATTATCATTGTGTGAAGCCGGAGAATTACAAGCTAAAATTGCAGAGGTCAATCAGGAAAAGAACATGATGAAGAGGGTCCAACATTGGTAGAGACAACTTATTGGATCACCCAGGCGAAGGACTTACCCAAGATTGTCGAGTACTGAGGTTATCCGGTTGTTAAGAGCGATCTATGATACGTCGAAACAGTCTTCAAGAAAGAATCGAAGAATTAAATAGATTACGCCAAGATCCTCGATCCAATACCACAATCGGGAAATTGATCCAGGCATTGGCCAGCACCAGCAACCATCTAGCGGCTGCAGCGGCGAGGATCATGGGCGAATCAAAGTTGGAAGAACTTGAGGATTCCTTGATCCAAGCCTTTGATAGGTTCATGAACAACCCTATAAAGACAGATAAAGGCTGTGCGGCCAAGAAAGCCATCGCGGAGGCTTTATTTCAGATGGGCAGCCATCAAGAGGATCTCTTCCTTCAGGGGGTCCGGTATATCCAATTGGAACCCGTCTATGGTGGGAAAGAGGATACAGCAGCGGGTCTGCGCTGTGCCAGCGCCATGGGTCTTGTGCGCATGGGATATCCAGATGTGATGATTGAGCTGGCACACCTCCTGGCGGATAAGGAATTGGATGCCAGGATTGGAGCCGTTCGGGCCATCGCCTATGCCCGTCAGGGAGCAGGAGTGCCTTTGCTTCGTTTCAAAGCGTTGATTGGCGATGAGGATGCGCGGGTATCCTACGAATGCTTCCGTGGGTTGCTGGATCTTTCACCTGGCGACTCGCTGCACTTTGTAGGTTCCTTTCTCAAAGCTGAAGATCACGCTATAGGTGAGTCGGCTGCCTTGGCGTTGGGCGAATCGCGGCTGCCGGGGGCGTTGGATGTTCTCAAAGTGGGGTGGGAGAACACCCTGGATCATGACTTTCGACGTTTCATCTTGCTGGCCATCGCAATGCTGCGATATGAGGAGGCGATAGATTTTCTGCTGTCACTCATCGCAGATGCATCTCAAGGGATCGCCCGGGATGCCGTTGCGGCGCTGGAGCTGTATCAAGATGATACGCAGATATGGGGGCAAGTCTGGGAGATGATAGATGCTCGAGATGACATCGATTTATCAACCTCCGCCCATCGGTAATCATCATCCTTGTCATGGGGTTGAGTGATAAGAATGAAAATCTTTCAGCTTGATGACATTCGAATCACTTTGGATAGACACGAAATCCTCAAAGAATTTGATGCGGTAGTCGTGCCCTTGTTTTGCGCTGAAAAAATTGTATTGGTTTGGAACCAGGAGCGAGGCTGGGAGTTCCCGGGGGGTCACAGGGAGGGAAGTGAAACCTACCAGGCAACTGCCATCCGGGAGGTTCGGGAAGAATCGCAGGTAGAGATACGGGACCTTGAATATTTAGGCTTCTATACTTCGAAGTTGGAATATGTGACGATAATCGTTTATGCAGAATGTTTGAATTTCGTTGAGCTCGATGAAACGCTAATTCCTTCAGGGGTTAAAGCATTTGATGGATTGCCGTCACCACTTTCCTATGGGGATGGAGGAGAGCAGCTTATCCTCGAGGTTGCCAGGAAGTTTATAAATCCTTCCTGAGAATGCATGTTTCTGCCTGGCAACTCAGTTTTTTCGTGAACTAGAAAGCTGCTGCGTCATAGAAGGAAAGGAGTCATCCTTAATTGGAGTTCTAGAAAGCTTGTGTGTGAATTTCAATTATTGCAACCATTGAGAATCTAGATGACACAAAAACTTACTCAGATTACGGAAAGGGTCTGTTTGTGGCCGTATCATCAAGACCCAAACCAAATCCAGCCATGCATTGGGGTCATTCCTGGCGATAGAGGTACGGTTTTGGTGGACGCCGGAAACTGTCTAACCGCGGCCAGGCAGTTGAAGTGGGCTTTGGAACGAGCCAATCTTCCACCTGTAAGCAGGATCATCTATACCCACCACCATTGGGATCACGTCTATGGGGCATGCGTATTTGAGGTGCCCGCAGTCGCCCATCGCTTGTGTCGTGATATCCTGCTGGAGGAAGTGGAAAAACCTTGGGGTTCGAAGTATTTAGAGGATGAAATAAAGAAAAATTCTTTGCTTCAGGTGAGCTACGAGGCGCGAGATCGGTTGATTGGGGATTGGGAGAATTTCCGAATTGTGGTCCCAGAGATTGTCTTCGATGGTTCCATGGTCGTTGAAACCGGCGAGATGAAAATTGTTCTTCAGCATGTTGGCGGTGAACATGCGCAGGACTCGATCGTCGTTAAAGTGCCACAAGCAGGGGTGATGTTCCTGGGGGATTGCTTCTATCCACCCCCTCTGCACCTTCGAAAACCCGATTCGACCATCTCCATTCCCTTGTTGGCTTCATTGGAGGATGAGACTTACGCTCTCTATGTGGATGGGCACAGCGAGCCATTCACCAGGGACGAACTTTTAGCCTTCTTGGAGAAGGAAGGATCGGATTCTTCGATGATTTCTGAGTGATCCATACTATAATCTACTCTCTTGAAACCCTTCTTTAATAGGCAGTAAAGTGATTTTTTCTAGATTGCCTATCTCAGATTGCAGAGGACTTGACGATGGAACTCAGACCTATAGGAGTTGTCAAATCCCCTGTTGCATAGGAAACAGACGAAGACTGGGGAAATGTCATTTCAGAAAATCACCTTGAGGATCATTTTTCCATTGGTCTTCAGGGCATCGAAGCATTCTCCCATATTATTGTCATCTTCTACATGCACCAATCCACATTTGATCCCGACGATCATCTCCTTTGCCGCCCTCAGGGAAGGGAAGACATGCCACAGATCGGCATCTTCGCCCGGCGTGCGAAAAACCGGTCGAACCCCATCAGTTTGACCGCGGTGTCCTTGATTTCAAGACAGGGGAACATCCTGAAAGTGAGAGGCCTGGATGCCATCGACGGCACCCCCATCCTGGATATCAAGCCCTACTTCCCGGATTTTGACCGGATTGACCAACCCGTTGTGCCGGACGTGGGTGGAACGACTCATGAGGGGATATTTCTAGCGCATCATTGTTTGGGAAAAGGCCAAATTCACAATAATCTAAAAGCTCAAACTAACTCCAAAAAACTTTCTTCATCTTGTATCAACGGATTATCAGATTATTATCATGACCCTGAACCTACTTTGTGCTAAGGTGAGAAACGCATTAAAAAGGAATGTCCGGGTCATTTGTCTTGATAAGTTCCATAGGTAAAGGGGAATTTTGAAGGACCGGGTCCCCGAGATAGAGGAGGAAAAATGTTCAAGAAGATTGTTGTTGGCTGTGTACTCGTAACCTTGGCTTGTCCGTTGGTATTGGTTTTCAGCCTGGGTATTCGACATCTCCTGATTCAAAATGCGCTCAACAGGCATCACAAAGCATGGTCAGAATTGGGGATCGACGACTACCGATTTGTCTTGGAAGTCAATTGCTGGCCATGTGACTATCGAGGAGAGCTTATTTCGATTGTAGTCCAGGATGGGCAGCCGACCTCCAAATCTTATTCCGAAGATCAAGTTGAACTCGAGGACAATATCTTTGGCGGGTTCGACACCATCGATGAATTGTATATGGTCATTGAAGATGAGGTTCGCGGCAACTTTGGGATCGTGCCCTGGACGATGCTCTTTTCAGGGCAGTTTAATGATGAGTATCATTATCCCACCAAGGTCAGTATTCATTATCTCTTTTTTGTGGATGCGGGCATAACGTACAAAGTATTAGGCCTAGAACCCCTTGAATAATGTCTCCCGTGGGATCTAAGGTTGTTTGACAAAGGGGAAGCACATGTTCTGTTACTGCGTTGGATAGAAAGAAAGCTTACATCTTTGAAGGAAAGGAATCCTGATAAGCAAGAACCTGATCCGGGTTTTTACTTTTTTATGAAACGCGATGGGATGTTGGAGAATAACAGGGAAAATTTCCAGGAAATTTAGTTGGCAAAGGATGGTGCAGGACAATCGCCTCGACAATCGATCGACTTGCAGCTATCATGCTGTGCGATAATGCAACGCATCTTCAACGAACAAGGAGATTCTTATGCAGTTGGACATTCAGGCAGTGATCAGAGACCGTCGAAAAAGGTGGATCGAAGCTGAGCAATGGGAAGAACCAAATCTAACGGACTGCCTTGACTTCATGGCGACAGAGGTGGCGGAGGCGATCGACAAACGCCTGCGGATGTCTGCAAGTTATGTTCGAAATAACGCCAACTCGTCACCCTCCTCAAAAGATCTTGGCATTGAGGTCTTTGATGCCATCATGATGGGCTGCATCGCGCTGGATCTATTGGGATTGGATCTGAATGAAGTGGCGCGTGAGAAATTAGCGGGCATGGATCAGCAGAAGGGAATCACCTAAGGTTTCCTTTTATGTTGGGGTGTCCTGATCTTGATGAACTCAGTTAGTAGTGAGGAAGTGTGCAGCAGAGGTTTTTGCAGGGGTTTGGGCTGAAGCTGGGGCGACGCTCCCACCCCAAGACGCCGCTAACCAACGGGTGGTTGAGGGTGTACGAAATGCAACCGGATCGACTCGCCGGCGGAAGTAGGAGGGTATACCGTCTGGGACCTCGTATCCCAGCTGCCGAACCGGACCATGATGGCATACCGGATGAATGGGAGCTGGAGATGGGCTGGACCCATAGGATATCACCGCCGGGGCTGAGGATCTGGATCGTGATGGGTTTACCAACTTTGAGACGTATTTGTACCCGTTGTTCGATTGAAAACGCCAACGGTTAGTTAGCGGGATAAATCCTGAGGCGGGCTTATTACTTTGACGTTTATCTTGTCGTGAAGCCCGCCGCAGGATGGTTCAGGGGTAAATTCGCTATGGCTGATCGATCCCCACATCCTCCAACATCTGTTTGTAAGTGGAAAGCTCCTGTTGGTTCGTGATGACATCCTCGATTCCCGGTAAGATCTGACCATTGACCTTCCAATAAAGAACAGCAAGACCTACCAGCATCTCGTATGCCTTAAAGTTGCAGTGACCATAGCGAAAGATCGGGATGTGGATATAGTGCGCCAGTGAGCCCTTGGATGTGACCTTGCCAAGGTAAAGGGCGGTATGCCAGTAAGGGATGAGGGGATCCCCCGTGGTATGCATGGTTACCAATTCGGAGGAGAGTTTCCCAGAGGTTTGATAGTATGCATTGAGTTCGTTGATGGCAGCCGAATCGGCCTGGAAGCGTTTGACCTTGCGGTTGAGGCGAAAATCATTCCACGAACCAAGGTAAAGACGCCAACGATTATCAAAAGGCTGTCCGCCAAGCTTCTCCTCAGCGTCATTGGTAGCGAAGATGTTGTACCCTATAAGCCACATCGTCGTTTCCAGCTTGGACTCCTGACTGCCCCAATCCGTGGCTGCAAGGGTGACACGGAAAAGCTGATCCGTTTTACTCTTGTTGGAGGCAATGGCACTGGCGACGGCATCTTTGTAGGTGTCCTCCCATCCCAGCATCACTTCTTCAGGGATGTCCACCGCACTGCCGGGAATGACCCCCGGGAAGAAGTAATTGAAGACCACCCGGAAATCCTGAATGAAGTTGATCTGGAGCTTGAAATCGCCGATGGGTCCACAACCTGCAAGCCCGCCCTCAAAGAGATCAGGATATTTTTCAACCGCGAGGGTTGTGATCAACCCTCCCTCAGAACCACCGATCAGATATACTTGGTTAGGTTCCCCATATTTTGAAGCGTAGATCTCTGCCAACTCGCGTATATCGTCCACTGCTGCACGGACAGCCAAACCGTTGGTGCTGTAGCTTGTGACAGCGAAAGCGAATCCGAGCTGATTGAGCATCTCTGGGATGTAGGTGCCATCCGGCAGGGTGAGGTCGCCATCTGGGATCTGGATAGGTTCATAAAAAGGCACGTAGCCATGGGCGTAAATGATCAGACTGCCATTCCAACTTCCGGGGGCAGGCATGCAAATCCGGTAAATAGCTCCGGACGACTGTTCACCATCAGGGTCACAGTAGCCTATGGCAGTGACCGTCGTTGCAGGGTACATAGAAAATGTTGCCAGAAAAATCAAAAGGATAAGAAAAGTACGTTTCGTTTGAGTCATGTTTGATCTACTCCTTTTCTGGGGTGGTTTCTGAATGAAAATCCACCCTTTCCTATGAAGGGAGTCATTTCACCTTTCGGCGGAAGCCTTCAACAATTGGTAGATAGAAGGTATTTAGACGCAATGGTATTTCCACTTTCCTTTATTAAAACGGTTCAAGCCGAAACCTACCCACGCCTGAAAGGAGAGAGCTAGGGAAGTTCATCAGAATGAAATAGACCCATGAACGTCGCCCCCCGGCTAGAAGCGACGATTCTACTTTGGCGTAAATTTCTTTGGTTGTCAACAGGGATAGGCAGATTTTAAGGAGAGCGCATGATAAGGGGAGGCGTTTTTTATGTTAATGGGTTCCGTTCGTGGTTGTTGGCTTGTCCTCACTTCAATAGGGCTATCAAGTAGTCGTTTAAGTATACGGTGTTTTGGAAGTCTCTTGCCCATTTGAGATGGAGCCGGGTATTTATCTATTTTATTGATAAGATCTACTCTACCGTTGAGCGTCCTGCCAACCAACCGGTAGAGAAGGCGGCCTGCAAGTTGTATCCCCCTGTGTCGGCGTCGATGTCCAGCACTTCTCCGGCGAAATACAGCCCATCGATGATACGCGAAGCCATCGTTCGTGGATCGACTTCACGAGTATCTATTCCACCGGCAGTGATGATGGCCTGCGTAAAAGGGCGGTGACCTGTCACTTGAAAGCGAAAATCCTTCAGCCAGATACGCAGCCTGCTACGTTCCTGGGATGTGATCTGGTGTGCCTGTTTATCCGGGGGAATGCCGGTTAAATCGATGCAGACAGGGATCAGCTTCTTAGGAAGCAATCCTTGCAGCAATGTTTGATAGTGCTGTTTTCCATGGAGGTCGATATCATGAAGCAGACGAGCGTCAAGCTTGGCGTCATCCAGGGCTGGTTTCAGGTCAATACTGAGGGTGACTTCCTGATGATCACGCAAGGCATCGACGACTCTCCTGCTCAGGGTGAGAATAACAGGCCCGGAGAGACCGAAATGGGTGAAGAGCATTTCGCCAAACGCCTCAGCCCGTTTTTCTCCATCGACGATCAGGGTGACGTTGGCGTTGCGCAAACTAAGCCCTTTCAATCGGAGAGCAGTATCTCCATGGGTTTCAAGGGGAACCAGGGCGGGGCGGATAGGTATGATGGTGTGCCCAACGGCCTTTGCCAACCGGTAGCCATCCCCTGTTGAACCAGTTCCGGGGTAGGATGCACCGCCGGTGGTGAGGATGACCCGCTCAGCAAAGTACCGTTGAGAAAGAGAACGATCCTTGGATTGCTTTCCCTCTCTGATCTTTGGATTGTGAAGGACTTCAACCCCCACAATCCGACCCTGTTCGATGAGTAATTGCTCCACTTTTGTCTGCACTTGAATGACAACACCCTGTTTCTCAGCCCATCTGGTCAATGCATCCACGATATGTTGAGCGTCGTTGCTGACAGGGAAGACACGCCCACCGCGCTCGGTTACAGTAGCGACTCCCAGTTCGCTTAAAAAGGTGATTAAATCGTCACTGAAGAAATGGGAAAAGGCAGAATAGAGAAAACGCCCATTGGGATTGAAGTGTTGTATGAAATCTCCAATGGGAGCAACATTAGTGAGATTGCAGCGCCCTTTGCCCGTGATGCGAAGCTTACGACCAGGGTGCTCCATTTTCTCCAGCAGGAGCGTATCAGCAACAGAGGCACAGGCTTGTCCTGCCGCCATCAAGCCCGCAGGACCACCTCCAACAACGATCACTTGATGTCTATCCATTTTTGTTTATCATAAGATCGGTATGCCATGTTTGTCTAAATGCTAGGAAATCTCCGCTTTGTTGATCAAGGCATCCACGATCAGCAGGACGTTCTTCATTCATGGATTTTTTCTCGATCTCTTTAGCCAGAGCTAGAGCTTTATCCGTTTCTCCAAGCGGTATCCTGATACAGCTTTCGAAAAACACGTAGGCCAGGAGCTCCTCCTTGGAAAGCTCAGCCGTTGATGTAAGCTCCTTCACTTGCCGGAGGGTGTCCATACATTCCCCCTGCTCCAGGGATTGTTCTGCGCGGGGTAGTTCATCATGAGTTGAAGCGTTCATGCTTTTCCATCCTGTAGAGGCTGGAACTTTTTCTGTGTGCTATCGGAAGAAGGCGTAGCGATGGGAAGATGATTTCCACCCCTCGTTTTCCAACGATCCACACAAAGCTTCTCATGTATACTTCATCATACATCGAAAAATCCCAGGAACTTCCTTCTTGCCTTCAATCCAATGAAGGGTGACGCCGAGAGTCTGAATGGGGATACAGACAGGATTGGGATGGAGTTATTTTTGGGGATGGTATGGAAAGTTCCCTTCTCCCTCAGGCTCTTTGGATACGTCAAACCCTCCGATTTGAATCAGGCATTTCCCTGTAAAAATCCACTCCATGGCCGCTCAGCCCGGTGGGGCGAGACCAGGATCCACTCGCCGTTCAGGGGATTGTAGCGCCGATGGGGACGTTCTTTTAGATCGAAACACATTGTTCTCTCTCCTTAAAGCATCAAAGCCGCTTTCGGCTTCCAGGAACAAATGTATCCAGGGAGATTTTAACCTTATAAACGCGGCACTTCCATGCTATGCTTAAGAACAATTCAATTTTTCGTTTCTCATTGCACGCTAATATCACATTTGAGAGTTGCATCATATTTGCATGGAGAATACACGCTGCGAGGAGACCCGTCTTCTTCTCCCCATCGAAAAAGGCGAATAACCATGACGATGCAACCCCATCTCTAAGGCGGTGCAATAATGAGACTGAGTGGTATCGGAACAACCTTGCTCGGCGTTCGTCCTTCCGATGTAGAAGACGAATCAACCGCGACAGAATGGTTCACCTTCATTTATTTGCCGGTGGTCCCTTTGGCTCGCTGCCGCCTGCGCTTTCTGCCTCATACGGGGAGTGGGTTCTCCTACGAAATCTTGGCACGTGAACCTCTTCATGGACGCGAGGTTTTGATAACCTACCTTAATGGCTGGATCTTGACACCGATCGTCCTATTTTCTCCCCTTGTGTTAGCAGTGCGCGAGGTCTGGTCAGCGATCGGCCTGCCGGAGTCCTGGTATATTCCATTTTTGGCTTTTGCCATCCTCTGGCTCATTGTAGCTTTGTGGATCCTGCTCGACCGTCATGAGGCCAAGTACCGGTCACCCAAGCTAGGGTAGCCATTCGGAGCATTTCGAAAGCCCCGATGATTTTCCGAAGAAAATGACCCGGTATGCGGCTAAAATGTTTATTG
>Ga0154793_1111_pt4 | contig 14352 bp, 12 predicted proteins | sample Rifle2008BG16ft_FD_105801 | JGI IMG/M metagenome (GOLD analysis project Ga0154793, IMG submission 105801) | Chloroflexi bacterium RBG_16_48_8 | reverse complement strand
AACCGCCCTGAATGGGGAAGAAAAAATCATTTTTGAAGATGACAAAGTGACCCCGGTTGATCGGGCCTTGGGGACTCACCTGGCAGGTGCTTTGACTCGCTACCGTCAGGATTGGCTATGGAAACCCGGCCACGGAGGTGTGGGTGGCATGAGCGAATCCTGGAGGCAGCCGGTTAATGGTGTCAACGGGGATGGGAATCACGTTCGGGAAGCCAATTTACGATTCTATTCAAGTTCGGTACCAGGCAATGGTCTTGGAGCTTACAACACTCATCCGATCTACATCACGGTAGAGGGTGGAGCACAGGATGGTGTCGCAAAATGCATGAGCGGCGGAAAAGTGGTCATCCTTAATGGGTATAACAATGATGGTGAGCTTGTCGATGGCTCCGTTGGGAAGAGTCTTGCTTATGGTGCGACCGGGGGATTGGTGATTGTGCAGGGTGACGCTGATTCGCGCGCATGTATTCGTCTATCTGGAGCAGATGTTGTCATTGGTGGGAAGATCAAACAACCACTTAACGATCATTTAGGTTTTATCGGGGTACGATCCAATGTGAAAGGTTTTTTATGCGAGTACATGACCGCGGGCAGGGTACTTGTCTTAGGGGATCCTGGTCCTTGGATCTGTGCGGGTATGACGGGAGGGGTATTGTACCTTCGTCTTCAACCACAAATGAATTATGATCGAGAAGCCATTCGGAGACGGATCGCATGTGGTGCGAATGTATTACTTAAAGATGTGGATGATCAAGACGAAGAAAACTTGTATGAGCTACTGACGACCTACGCAGATGAACTAGGACGAGGTCATCAACCCTCAGAAGCTCAAGGATGTCTGGATTTGCTTATAGATTGGCGAGGGAATTTCGCCAAGCTCGTACCATTTCCCTTGCAAGTGAATCAGGAAATGAGCCAGGAATAAATTGTGAGGCTTTGAGCAACCGGGAGCTGATCAGGAAAAATAAGGAGAACCATGAGCAGAAGACCGGAAATGAACCATCGAACGCATTTTGACAAGGTTTGGGAAGATCACGTTGTTTTTCAGGAACCGGATTATCCTGCGATTCTCTACATCGACCTGCATCTGATCCATGAAGTCACTTCACCACAAGCTTTCGACGGATTGCGACCAAAGGGATTGCGTGTCCGTCGGCCCGATAAATCGCTGGCTACCATGGATCACTCCACTCCAACCCTTCCGCTTAATCAGGTGGTGATGGATCCTCAAGCGGAATTTCAATTAAAGCAGCTTGAGCTGAATTGCCAGGAATTTGGTATTCCCCTCTTCCAGCTTGGTTCTGAAAATCGGGGGATCGTTCATGTGATTAGCCCTGAGTTGGGGATGACACAACCTGGAATGACGATCGTCTGTGGGGACAGCCATACCTCCACCCATGGAGCATTTGGGGCTCTGGCATTTGGTATAGGAACCAGTGAGGTCGAACATGTGCTCGCCACACAGTGTTTGCTGCAGCATAAACCTCAAAGCATGGAAATTCGGATAGAGGGCAAATTAGATCCAGGTGTCACAGCCAAGGATATTATCCTAGCCTTGATTGCCAGGATTGGTATAAATGGTGGGGTAGGTTACGCTGTAGAATACACCGGTGAAGCGATCCGATCCTTGGACATGGAAGGTCGTATGACGGTATGCAATATGTCCATAGAAGCTGGAGCACGGGCAGGGATGATCGCACCGGATGACACCACCTTCGAGTACCTCGCGGACCGTGAATATACCCCCAAGGGAGAGGATTGGGAAAGGGCTTTGAGCCGATGGAGACAGCTGGGTTCCGAAGAGTGCGCAACCTATGATCGTTCAATCACAATGGATGTTTCCAACCTGGAACCGATGATCACCTTTGGCACCAATCCTGGCATGGGAATTATGATTTCAGAAGCCATCCCGAATCCTGATCATGTCAAGGATCCGGAGCGCAAGGCTGCCTTGATCAAAGCGTTGCGCTATATGGATTTGAAACCTGGAAAACCTCTATTGGGTCATAAAGTCGATGTGGTCTTCCTGGGATCCTGCACCAACTCGCGTATTACTGACTTGCGTATGGCAACTTCCCTCTTGGATGGTCGTAAGGTGTCCGAGAAAGTGAGAGTCCTGGTCGTACCGGGTTCAGAGGAAATTAAGAAGATGGCTGAAGCTGAAGGTCTGCATCAGCGTTTTATCCAGGCAGGGGCAGAGTGGCGTGAGCCAGGGTGTTCTATGTGTATCGGCATGAATGGCGATCAATTGGAACCCGGTCAGTATGCGGTAAGCACCAGCAATCGGAATTTCGAGGGGCGGCAGGGAAAGGGAGGGCGGACATTCTTGGCTTCTCCCCTAACGGCAATAGCATCCGCTATCACGGGTCAAATCATGGATCCGCGCACATTGATGTAGGAGAGGTGAATACGATGGCGCAATTTTCCAGGATAACTTCGCAAGCTGTGCCCCTCCCAATAAATGACATCGATACGGATCAAATCATTCCCGCCCGTTTCATGAAGGGCACGAACAAAGAGGGTCTCGGGGAGAATCTCTTCAACGATTGGCGCTTTCTGAAGGATGGATCTCCCAACCCTGAATTCATCCTTAACCGTAAGGAAGTTCAAGGAGGTCAGATCCTCATTGCAGGAGATAATTTTGGATGCGGATCCTCACGAGAGCACGCACCATGGGCGTTGATGGGTTGGGGTTTCCGAGCTGTGATTTCTACCTCCTTTGCAGATATCTTCCACAACAACGCTTTGAAGAATGGGCTACTCCCGGTGGTTGTGGATGAGGAGATTCTGGTTGACCTTTTTGACATGGTGGAGGAAGTACCCCTGGTCAACTTCACTATTGATCTTGCTCAACAGAGTCTTCTGTTGCCTGATGGTCGGGCTGTGGAATTCCCGATTGATACCTTTTCAAAAAACAGCCTATTGGGAGGTGTGGATCAGTTGCAGTACTTGCTCTCCATGGAAGATCGCATTGTCTCCTATGAGGTAGAACATGATCCATCGTGATCCCTCTCAGCGAACGCAGATTGATATCTATGACACTACCTTGCGGGATGGAACTCAAAGCGAGGGCTTCTCCCTCTCTTGTGAGGATAAGATCCGCATCGCCCGTCGTCTGGATCAATTGGGTGTAACCTTTATTGAGGGGGGATGGCCCGGTTCCAATCCGAAGGACGTTGATTTTTTCGCTCAGATCAGGTCCATCCAATGGCAGCAAGCAAATCTGGCGGCTTTTGGGGCGACCCGTCGCAGTGGTATTCGGGTTGAGGAGGATGAAAATTTACATGCTCTACTAAAGGCAGAAACGCCGGTATGCACTTTGGTGGGCAAAACCTGGACTTTACATGTGTTGGAAGTATTACGCGCCACACTGGACGAAAATTTACGCATGATTGAGGAAAGTTTGAGGTACTTGCACGATCATGGCCGGCGTGTGATTTATGATGCTGAGCACTTTTTTGATGGATACCAGGACGATCCTGAGTATGCATTGGAAACGCTCAAGGCAGCCATTCGCGGCGGTGCAGAGATTGTTGTTTTATGTGATACCAATGGAGGTTCTGTCCCTTGGGAAATCGAAAAAACCTTAGGCCACATCCGTCAAAAGCTGGATTATCCCATCGGTATTCACAGCCATAATGACGGGGAGCTGGCTGTGGCGAACACTATGGTAGCAGTACGTGCGGGTGCTACCCACGTGCAGGGGACCATCAATGGGTATGGCGAACGCTGTGGGAATGCCAACCTTTGCGCGCTTATCCCCGATCTGGAGCTCAAGATGGGATTGCGATGCCTTCCGGAAGGAAAATTGAGGGAGTTATCGGACGTAGCACACTTTGTGAGCGAAGTTGCGAACCTGTCGCTCAACGACCACATGGCGTACGTCGGCCGAAGTGCCTTTGCCCATAAAGGGGGAATCCATGTTGCAGCCATGCGGCGAAATGCACAATCCTATCAGCATATCGACCCGGAGTTTGTGGGTAATAAAAAACGAGTGGTCGTGAGCGAACTTTCAGGTCGGGGCAATTTGCTCAGCTATGCCGAGAAGATGGGCATGAACGTCGATGCTGACGAGGATATTACGAATGTCCTCAGAGCCATTAAAGAACTTGAAGCGCGGGGCTTCTCTTTTGAGGCTGCGGATGCTTCCGTAGCTGTCATGCTCAAACGACAGGCGCCAGACTATATGCCACCCTTCGAGTTGATCGATTACGCTGTAAGCGTAGAACACCGGCAGGGACGGGGGACATTTGCGGAGGCCACGGTGAAAATCGTCGTTGACGACGAAGTGCTGCATACAGTCGCAGAAGGGAATGGTCCTGTCAATGCTCTCGATGCTGCCCTACGAAAGGCTCTTACTCCCGTTTTTCCAAAACTGAAGAATTTCCAACTTGTAGATTACAAGGTCCGCATCCTGGATGGCCAGAATGGCACTGCAGCTACAACACGGGTCTTAATCGACACACGCAATGGGCATCAATCCTGGAGCACTGTAGGCGCTTCTACCAATATCATTGAAGCTTCCTGGTTGGCTTTGGCTGACAGCGTCGAGTATGGAATGATGATCGCTGAATGAACGCTTGGTGTTCTCAAATGATGGATAAACCGCCATATTTTCATACCAAATGTTGAGAACCATCCCAATTTTGATCGTCATTTCCTGAAATTGGATCGAAACCAACAGATTAGAAAGGTATTCCTATATGGACGCGAAAATAGTCCTCTTACCTGGTGATGGGATTGGTCTGGAAGTTGTTTCCCAAGGTCATCGGGTATTGGAAGCAGTTGCTGAGAGAAAGGGTCACAGTTTTGAGTTTGAAGAGCATCTCATTGGGGGATGTGCGATGGATCAGGTGGGAGACCCCTTCCCTCCTGACTCATTGGAAGCCTGCCAGAATTCAGATGCCGTTCTGCTCGGAGCGGTTGGAGGACCACAATGGGATGATCCTCAGGCTCCCGTAAGACCAGAGCAGGGACTCCTAAGGTTGCGACAGGAGCTATGTCTCTATGCCAACCTCAGACCTGTTCATGCTTTTCCGGGTTTGTCAGGATCCAGTCCATTGAAGCCTGAGAAAGTAGAGGACGTTGACATGTTGATTGTGCGCGAGCTAACAGGGGGTCTTTATTTCGGCAAACCGAGATACCGAGAGCAGCACCAGGGTCAGTTGCGTGCGGTTGATACGATGGTTTACACAGAGAGCGAGATACGACGTGTGGTTCGACTGGCTTTTCAGCTTGCACGAGGCAGACGACGCAAGGTGACATCGGTGGATAAAGCCAATATCCTGGAATGCTCGCGGCTTTGGCGCCTCGTGGCTAATGAGGTGGCAAGGGATTTTCCAGATGTGGAATTTGAACACCAATTGGTTGATTCGGCTGCCATGCGCCTTATTGTCTCAGCTTCGAGCATTGATGTCCTTGTCACAAGCAATATGTTTGGTGATATTTTGAGCGATGAAGCTTCTGTCTTATCCGGATCGTTGGGTATGATTCCCAGTGCGTCACTTGGTGAGGGGAAGCTAGGGGTGTACGAGCCCATTCATGGTTCCGCGCCGGATATTGCTGGTAAGGGGATTGCCAATCCCTTGGGGGCGATTCTCAGTGTGGCGATGCTCCTGCGGCACTCACTTGGTTTAGAAGATGGAGCTAAAGCGGTTGAAGAGGCTGTTGCGGCTGTCCTGTCTTCAGGTGGCAGGACGAAGGATCTTGGCGGTGATCTCTCCACGAGTGAAATGGGGGATGCGGTCATTGGGCAACTCGATACTTTGTTGTAATCGCTTATTCAGTTTGTGTGTCATTGGAGGGATGGTTGAATGACGACGGTTGCCTACCAGGGTGAGTCAGGTGCATATAGCGAAGAGGCAGCTTTGGCACTTTGGGGCTCTGGCACACAAATGCGCCCCTGTGTAACTTTTGAGAATGTCTTCACTACTGTGCAGAGTGGGAGTGTTGAATACGGTTTGATCCCCATTGAAAATTCCCTGGCTGGCTCCATACATCGTAATTATGATCTTCTCATGCGATACGACCTTCATATTGTTGCCGAATATCATTTGAGAGTAAGGCACTGTCTGATGGCGTTACCGGGAGTGAAGTTAGCTGAGATCCACCAGGTGATGTCCCATCCACAGGCATTGGCGCAGTGCGAGCAATGGTTGAGTCAACTGTCGGAGGTCGAGATCATACCCTCGCAAGATACGGCCGGGAGTGCGCGCTTGATCGCTGAGCAAGAGCGCCGAGAGGCAGCGGCGATCGCATCACAAAGGGCTGCGGAAGTGTATGGGATGGAGATCCTGGCGGAAGGGATTGAGGATAATCCCGCAAACTACACGCGTTTTCTGGCGCTGGCGAGGGAAGCTGCTGACCCAGATCCCGAAGCCAAGACCTCCATTGTCTTCTCCTTGCGAAATCGACCTGGTTCCTTATATGATGCGCTGCATGTCTTCGCGAGCCGGGAGGTCGATCTAACAAAAATCGAGTCGCGACCCCTTGTCGGCAAGCCGTGGGAATACCTGTTCTATCTGGATTTTGTGGGGGTAACTTCGCAGGAAAAAATCAGTGCCGCGCTGGGTGAGTTTGCACAAATCGCCCTCAACCTGAGAGTGTTAGGGACATATCCTCGACACAATTGGTATGGTAGGGAAAAAAGCGAGGGCTGAAGATGTTTCAATTGCCATAGGGGGGTTTTACAACTACCGGGGGGAGTGTAGAAAGAATGGTCTTTTCCGAATGTATGCCATGCCAGGAGGACAAGGATAGCTCAGAATGGAATGCTCAGTGGCGAAAATCAGGATGTTCCTTCTTCCTGTGTGCTCACCTTGACGGTTTTGTAAGCTCTTGCTTGCTGAATAACCTGTGAGTTAGATAGGCACAAGTGAAAAGGACTGGAACTCATCCCCCGCAGTCAAGGATTATTCCTGTTGATGGGAAATAAGAACTTCCAACAAGGACCCCGCGGCAGGCAGCATAGTTCTTCATGGGAAAAAGCCAGGATACCCCATAGCTTGCTGTAGGGATGAATGGCAAGCGGGGTTCGGGAGCGGCAACCTCTATTATTGCTTTTTTCTGTGGATGTGCATCATCCGGCGGATAAAAAACATCCGGCGGATAAAAAACATCCGCCAAGATGCCCCGCAGCTGCGGGGTTCTTCACTTGCTCGAAGACCTCCCAAGAGCTTGATGGGCAGCAAGGATTTGGGTGGAAAGTGCGCTTTGTGAGGTGCCACCTGAAGCTGTTCTCTTCTCCAACGATGAATGGATATCAAGCACCTGGCTCAGGTCCATTTCAAAGCGTTCGTTAATCAACCGCAGGTCTTCTTGTTGAAGGCTGTTGAGGGGAACACCTCGCTCCTCAGCCACTCGCACAGCCCGACTGACCCATCGATGTGCTTCACGGAATGGCACACCTCTTCGCACCAGTTCATCGGTGATATCCGTTGCCAGCAAGGCCGGCTCCAACTGTGCTGCCATCCGATTTGGATTTAATGTAAGGGTTCTTATCAGTCCACTTAGAACGGGGAGCAGGGAGGAGGCAGTGTCGAATGCGTCGAATACCGGTTCCTTATCTTCCTGGAGATCTTTATCGTAAGCTGAAGGGAGACTTTTCAGTGTGACCAACAGGCTGGTAAGATGGCCAATCAGGCGACCGGTTTTTCCACGAGCCAGCTCCAGTGGATCAGGATTTTTTTTCTGGGGCATCAGGCTCGACCCCGTTGTGTAAGCCTCGTCCAATTCAACGAACCCAAACTCACGGCTGTTGAAGAGAATGAGCATCTCCGAAAATCGGCTGAGATGAACACCCATAAGGGCGAGGGCGAAGAGGAACTCCAAGGCGAAGTCGCGATCCGCGACAGCATCAATGCTATTTTGTGAGATCGCTTTAAATCCCAACTCCTCGGCGATTGCCTGTCGGTTGATGGGAAAAGATGTTCCAGCCAAGGCACCGGATCCCAGTGGGAGGATAGCAGCAGAGTCACGCACTGCTGCGAAACGTCCCTTATCCCGGATCAGAGACCAGAAATGGGAAAGGATCCAATGCGCCCATGTGATCGGTTGGGCATGCTGCAGATGGGTATAGCCAGGTAATACCACCTCGCGACCTGCCTCTGCGCGTTCAAGCAGAGCTTGACATAGATCTATGATGGTGGGAAGAAGCGCATCACATGCGCGCATCACCCAGAGACGAAAATCTGTAGCAACCTGATCGTTACGACTGCGGCCGGTGTGCAGTTTCCCTGCTGTGGGGCCGATGATCTCCATTAGACGGCGCTCGACCGCCGTATGTATATCTTCATCAGAAGGGCTGGGATTAAATCTCTCCTCAAGGAATTCCAGGCGAATTGTTTCGAGACCCTGGCAGATTGTTAACAGTTCTTTTTGGGATAGCACTCCCACCAGTACCAAACCGCGCGCCCAGGCCAGGCTTGAATCAATATCTTCCTGATACAAGCGCACATCGAATGCAAAGCTGGCATTGAGTTTCATCACAAGGGGATCTATTGATTTGGATGTCCGCTCTCCCCAGAGGTTGAAATGTTGAAAGCCATCATTCATAAGGTCTCCTCTATCTAGAATTACCTCCTTTAACTTTTCGGATCTGATTGGTAGGATCGGTCGATAATAAACAGATGGATTGGAAGCCGAAGGGATTTATTACTTGCTATAAGAACAGCCTAATGTTTCATTTTCAACCTGCTTCCTTACGATTTGTGAAACGCTGTTACCCTCCTATCACCCCTTGAAGGTTTCGAGGTTTTCTAAGTTCGATAATCGGCATTAATGGACACATATTCATGCGTCAAGTCACAGGTCCAATAAGTTATTGAGGTATTTCCCATTCCAAGAGAAAGTCGCACGGTGAATTCGGGTGCGCAGAAGATAGCTTCCGCTTGGGCTTGATCATAGGTGAGGGGAGATCCGTTGTCAACCAACTGTAATTCTTTTCCGTCCCTTGAGCCAATCCAAAGTTTTATCCGCGCTGGATCTAATTCAACACCTGCTCGTCCAGCCGCGGCTAAGATCCTGCCCCAATTTGGGTTTCCACCAGCAAAGGCGGTTTTGACGAGAGGTGAGGTAGCGATGGTTTGAGCCACGGATCTAGCCTCTGCCTCCCTACCAGCCTCGGCAACCTCGATGGTGATAAACTTTGAGGCGCCTTCACCATCCCGGATAATAGCGTGTGCTAATGTGCGGCACAGCTCTTTTAAGGCATGTGCAAAAATCCTCAACCTCTCCTCGGTTTGGACGGACACACCGCTCGCACCATTAGCCAGAAGCAAGACTGTGTCATTGGTGCTCGTGTCACCGTCGACAGAGATGCAGTTGAAGGTTTCATCCACTGCTTCCTGAAGCAACTCTTGCAGCTTATCCGATTGTAGGAGGGCATCGGTGGTGAGCACAGCTAACATCGTGGCCATATTGGGATGGATCATCCCAGCACCTTTTGCGATGCCCCCAATGGTCACCGTTCCTTCTGAGAAGGGAAGGCAATATGCAGCGTGTTTTGGTTGGGTGTCGGTGGTCATGATGGCTCGAGCTGCATCCAGGCCATTCTCAGGGGAGAGGTTCTTTGCAGCGGATTGGATACCGGAAGAGATTTTTCTCATGTCTAATGGTACGCCGATAACCCCAGTGGAAAGCACCAGGATGGCTTCGGGAGCGCAGTGTAGAGCTATCGCGGCAAGCTGTTGGCTGGCTCGGGCGGCTTCAAGGCCGGCCGAGCCGGTGCAGGCGTTAGCGATGCCTGCATTGGCCACGATTCCCCGTAATCGCGTTGGATTGGCTTCCAGGGTTTCTTTATCAAGGATCACTGGGGCAGCCGGGAGTCTATTACAGGTAAATACACCAGCTCCACAGCAATCATTTTCAGAAAGTAAAAGGGTCAGGTCGAGATCGCGGCTGTTCTTCAGCCCACAAGCTATCGCGGAAGCCAAAAAACCCGATGGTGAGGTAATGTGTCCATTTCGAAGCTCGTTCATCTAATCCCTCTTGAAGATGCTATAGTCCGGGCTTTGATAACGTGTCTTCCCCCCATTGCTGACTTCCATCATGGCTTGTACTTTCATATGCAGGCTGAACAGTTCGATGAAACCTTTGGCATCCGCCTGATCGTAAACATCATCCTGCCCGAAAGTGGCAAAATCCTCCCGGTAAAGGCTGTTCGGGCTTTGGCGGCCAAATACGATGACATTCCCTTTATAGAGTCTGAGACGTACCCAACCGGTGATGGATTCTTGCGTCTTACTGATGAAGAGCTGCAAGTCCTCACGCAAGGTGGTGAACCATTTGCCAAAATAAACCAACTCAGCATATCGTAAGGCCACATGTTGTTTGAAATGCAAGGTGTCTCGATCCAGACATAGAGATTCCAACTCCCTGTGGGCGATATGGAGGATCGTACCTCCGGGTGTCTCGTACACACCTCGAGATTTCATTCCCACCAAACGGTTTTCGACCAAATCGACGCGTCCGACGCCATGACGTGCGCCTATGAGGTTGAGCTTTTCAATCAATGTCGCGGGGGAGAGCTTGTCGCCATTCACCGAGACGGGTTTGCCGGCTTCGAAATCGATCAATATTTCTTCTGGCAGATCGGGGGCGTTCTCTGGTGAAGATGTCCATTGCCACATGGACTCCTCCGGTGACTGAGATGGATCCTCCAATAACCCGCCTTCATGGGAGAGATGCCAGAGATTGCGATCACGGCTGTAAATGGATTTGGAGTTGGAGGATGTGGGAATATGGCGAGCTCTGGCATACTCTAATGCATCCTCCCGAGATCGGATATCCCATTCTCGCCATGGGGCAATCACTTGTAAAGTAGGATTGAGCGCTTTATAAGATAATTCAAAACGGACTTGATCATTGCCTTTTCCGGTACAGCCGTGGGCCAATGCTTCTGCGCCTTCCTCCTCGGCGATCGCAATCTGATATTTGGCGATCAAGGGTCGTGCGATTGCGGTTCCAAGAAGATATTGCTGTTCGTAAATCGCACTGGATTGAAGCATGGGGAAAAGGAAATCCCTGGCGAATTCCTCCCGCAGATCTCTCAATACAAACTTGCTGGCACCCGAAGACAGGCTTTTTGCCTCTAAATCTTCCAGTTCCTCGCCCTGACCAACATCGGCGCAGAAGCAGATCACTTCACAGCCGTAGTTTTCACGCAGCCACGGAACGATGACGGTTGTATCCAAACCGCCCGAGTACGCAAGTACCACTTTATTTATTTTGGATTGATTCATATCGATCTCCTTGTATTTGAAAAGCAGGCTGACAAGGGATTGAATTGAGTTTGCTCAGTTGTAAGGCGACAGCCTGTTCATCACAGTTCTTTTGAATCGGGCACTGACAGCAATCCCGCCATATTTTCTGTGGGAAAGTAGCCTTATCTATCCGGGTAAAACCAAGTTGCTCAAAGAAAGGGACGATCCGCGTCAGAGCGAAAAGCGATTCAAATCCATTTTGACGAGCCATCGTAATGAGCGCCCGGACGACCATGGTCCCAAGCCCTTTTCTTTTGACTGAGTCGTCAACCACTAGTGAACGAATCTCAGCCAATTTCGATGTATAGGGCAACAAGGAACCGCAGGCCACGATCCTTACACCGTCAGTGACCACGATCCAATTCATAATGCTTTCGCGAATGGCTCCTTCCGGACGAGGCAGGATTTCTCCATCACGAGCATAGACCTCGACCAGTCTGGCGATGACGATGACATCGGAGGCAATGGCTGGACGCAGGCTGAATACTCTATCGATCATTGTGTTTCCAAACCGGGGAGACACTCCCTAAGGATTTCCACCCCATTGGCGAGTTGTACTGGGCTGATGATGAGAGGCGGACAAATACGCAGCACGTTCTCCCCCGCGCTGATCACAATCAAACCCCGCTCCATTGCAGACTGGAGGAGGGGTTGAACGGGCACGTCGAATTCGATCCCCACAAGGAGGCCCGCACTACGTACCTCACCAATGTGATGGGTGGGTAAAGATTGCAGTGCTTGAATCAAGCTTTCTGCATTTGAACGGACAGCCTCCAAAAAGGATGGCTGGGAGACTCGGTCGAAAACGACCTGAGCTGCCCGGCATACCAAGGGGCCCGCCCCGAAAGTGCAGCCGTGATCGCCAACCTCAATAAGGTTAGAGACCCCCTCTGTAACCAGAGTTGCTCCAATGGGTAAACCTCCAGCCAGAGGTTTAGCCAGAGTCATGATGTCGGGGGTGATCCCATAAGCTTCATGTGCCCACAGGTAGCCCGTCCGGCCCAATCCGCATTGGATCTCATCCAGGATAAGAAGAACTTCCTGTTCATTGCATAGGGACCGTAATCCCTGCAGGAAAGTTGTCGAAGCAGGATGTACACCCCCTTCACCTTGTATAGGTTCCACAATGACTGCACAGGTTCGACTTGTTACGGCTCGATGTACAGCATCCAGATCATTGAAGGGTACGAAAGTCACTCCCGCTACAAGCGGCAGGAATGGCTCACGATACTTGGATTTATGGGTGAGAGAGAGCGCTCCATAGGTGCGACCGTGAAAACCATTCGTGAAGGCAATAATATCCGTCTTCTCCGCACCATGTTTCATGCGGCCCCATTTCCTTGCGAACTTGAACGCCGCTTCATTCGCCTCTGTCCCTGAGTTGGAGAAGAAAACACGGTCTGCGAAGGATGACGCCACCAATCGTTGAGCCAATTCAACATGGGGTATTGTGTGGAATAAATTGCTGACGTGTGTCAACTTCTGGGCTTGATCGACGACAGCGGAGATCCATTCCGAATCACTGTGACCTAAGGCTGTCACTGCAATTCCGCTAGCGAAATCAAGATACTTTTTTCCTGTGCTATCAAAAAGAAAGACGCCTTCGCCATGCACAAACACGGGTGATGGACGCTTGTAAGTAGGGACGAGTAAATCGTTTTCCGCTTCTTGAACTTCCTCAGGGTTCATTGCTTCCTCCAGGATATATTCGCATCGCTTCAGATGGATGTATTGTTTCCTTGCAGAGGATGTGTGTACCACCTTCCTGAGCTAGGTTGTTGAGGTCAACAATCCGGACATTCGGGACTCCCCCTTTTGCTGCCTTAAATGCCGCTCGAACTTTCGGGACCATTCCGCTGTTGATAGCGCCCTTGAGGATGAGATGCTCGGATTCTTGTTCAGTGAGAAGGGGAATAAGCTCATCATCCTTCACAACACCAGGGACATTGGAAATGAAATCGATTGCGTGAGCGTGAATGGATATTGCAATACAGCTGGCAGCTTCATCCGCATTTACATTGTAGATTTGACCATCATCACCAAGAGAGATGGGTGAGATGACAGGCATCATTCCACGGCTTGATAAATAAAAAAGCAGGTCGCTGCGAACATCGACAATTTCACCCACGAACCCCAAGTCCAAATTAGGATGTTTATGTTTTTTGGCACGAAGCATCCCACCGTCCACACCACTCAATCCAACGGCGTCCACACCGGCGTTGATTAACCCCGCTACAAGCTTTTTGCTAACCAAGCCGCATAGGATCATCATCGCGGCATTGAGGGCATTCGTGTCGGTTCGCCTCATCCCCTGGATTTTGATGGGTTGTTGTCCGAGTTGGAACTGAAGTTCATCAATTTCCTTTCCACCGCCGTGGACAACAATTGCAGGTTCTGCCAGCTTCTCCAGTACTTTGGCAAAGTCTTCAATGAAACCGGATATAGTTAATTCGTTCCCGCCGATCTTGATCACACGCATGATGAGCCTTCCTTCCCGGCCTAGACTAGTCCATTGGTTTCCTCGAGCTCAAACATCACATTCAGGTTTTGCAAAGCCTGTCCCGAAGCACCCTTGAGTAAGTTGTCGATTGCAGAAGTGAGTATGAGGGTGTCCGCAGCGACGGTTATGCCAATAACACAACGGTTAGTGTAATTTACATGAGCATAGGTCGCCGCTTCCCCCTCTGGCAGCACTTCTATGAAAACTTCGTCAGCGTAGGTCTCTTGATAGAGTTCGCGCACCCTGCCCTCATTCCAACCTGATCGAAGGTGGACATAAATCGTAGAGAGCAGACCGCGTGGTGCTGGGATCAGATGAGGGCAGAAGATCAGGGAGGGTGGTGTGGAGGACCACCAGGCAAAGGCTTGTTCTATTTCTGGAAGATGGCGGTGCATCCGACCGATATTGTAGGGGCTGAGATTGCCAGCAACTTCGACAAAGTGAGTTGTGAGCTTCGGTTTTCTTCCGGCACCTGAAACCCCAGATTTGGCATCCATGATTACCGGCCCAGTGAAAAGTTCATTTATCAGGACTGGTTGCAGAGCTAGCAGTGCGCTGGTGGGATAGCATCCCGGATTAGCAACAAGTCGT
>Ga0154793_1221_pt5 | contig 14425 bp, 13 predicted proteins | sample Rifle2008BG16ft_FD_105801 | JGI IMG/M metagenome (GOLD analysis project Ga0154793, IMG submission 105801) | Chloroflexi bacterium RBG_16_48_8 | reverse complement strand
GTGCCACGACATCTCGTATAGGGCTTCTTATAAAGGACACTGCCTATGACCACCATTCTTCTTGTAGATGACCATCTCCTCTTTCGGGAGGGATTGAGAGGAATCATCGAACACTGGGATGATTTTGAAGTTGTTAGAGAGGCTTCCAATGGCCAGGAGGCTTTGGAGGCCGTCCGGAAATTATTGCCAGACTTGGTGTTGATGGATATCACCATGCCTGAGATGGATGGGCTGGAGGCCACGCGGCGGATTGTCCGAGAGTTTCCATCCACGCATGTTGTCATGCTTACGGTATCGGAGGAACAGGAAGATCTTTTCGAGGCCATAAAAGTAGGAGCGCAAGGCTATGTTCTGAAGGACATGCCTTCGCGCCGGCTGCATGATTTGCTGCGTGGCATTATTCGGGGCGAGTCGGCCTTGTCCGGTGCAGTGGCCACAAAGATCCTGGCGGAGTTCAGTGAAAAGGTCAATCCCAGAGTGCGTGCTGGGACCGTGGACCTGGATCCGCTCTCCGAGCGGGAGAGGGAAACCCTGGCCTTACTGTCGGAGGGGCTCACAAATCGGGAGATCGCAGAGAAGATGATCCTCAGCGAAAATACTGTCAAGAAGCATGTCAAGAATATTCTGCAGAAATTGCATGTGAACAATCGTGTTCAGGCTGCCATGTACGCCAAAGAGAAGGGAATCTTTAGAGAGTAAGAGGACTTTACGATTTTTTGGCCAGTGTGGGGAGCTCTTCCGATCGTAATTGGAAGGGCTCTTTTGATTTTTACCCCAATTAAGAAACATCCACCTCCTATGTTGACCCCGGAGACTCTTATGGGTCATTCCAAATGGCTCGAAAGGGTGATGGAAAAGTGCTCTCCTTGGACTTATGTTCTGAGGCGCGATGTCGTAGAGTGGAGAGGGTGGGAATCGCCCACGTCCTACTCCCTTCTATGTGACCCAAGGCATGAGCGGTCAAAAACGCATCTTGATTGTCAGTTCGAATGTCCTGTTTGCTGAGGTGATTACCCAATCACTCTTCAGCCATTCGAGTCTGAAGCTTATCAGCGTATACCCGGAGGCAGCATCCGGGGAAATCGAGACCATTCCACCGGATGTGATTATCGTGGATGAAGCCGTTGGGTCGGAGGAGCTTGGAAGGATTCTCATCGCAGCACGCAATTTACCCTGTGCTCAATTGCTGTTGATGAACTTAAAGGGCAACGACTTTGTCGTGCTAGACAGCCGCCAAGCCATCATTCGCCATACAACGGATTTGCTAGACACCATCAATAAGGATGAAATGATGAAACCAAAGAAGAGAAGTAATCCGGAAGTACCATTCACAGCGATAGAGGACGCCCAGGCACGAGCGGGGATGTATGGTTTCCTGGCAACGTTTTATAACCAGAGGCCCGACAAGGAGTTGGTGCAGCGCTTGCGGACCGTTGGGATCGACTCCTTCGTCCGGATGACAGAGGAGGAAGATGCCTCGCCTGATCTGGTTCAAGGGTTGAGCGAGATGGGGCAATATATCGAAGCCACCATGGACCAAGAGGTAGGGGAGGTGGAACAGGCCCTGGGAGTGGATTGGACGAAATTATTCCGGGGGATTAGCCCAGGTTACGGTCCCACACCACCCTATGAAGGTATTTATCAGGGAGGACGCCAAGATCAGATTGAAGTGTTAAAGCAGATCAACAGAATTTATCACGAGAACGGTGTGGAGATCGTGGAGGATTCCCTTAACCGCCCAGATTACATCGGATTGGAACTGGACTTCCTGCGCTTCCTGGCAGAACGTGAAGTCGAAGCCTGGGAGCAAGAAGACGAGGAATTGGCACTCAGCAATGCTGAAAAGGCCAGGGGGTTCTTTCAGGAGCATGTCGGGGAGTGGGTATCGAGATTCTGTGATCATGCTTTGGAACACGCCAGGACGGACTTTTACCGAGGATTCCTGAGGCTGACGAAAGGAGTGATGACCGAGGCCAGGAACGAAGAGAAAATCTAGAAAGGAGACGGAGGATATGCAAGATATGCAAGACAAATTTCTTAAAAGTGAAATTTGTTCACGAGATTGGAAATGGAGGAGATCATGATAGAAATGAAAGAATCAAAAATTGAGCGGCGGGATTTCCTGAAGCTTTCAGGAGGTGTCGCTGCGCTGGCCGTTTTCGGAAACAAGGTGCTGGGCAAGTCGAAGGCATCCTTGATTGAGACTGCCAAAGCTGGCAAAGCTGCGACCGAAGATGGCTGGTACCCAGGACTCTGCAAGTATTGTATGCAGGGTGACTGCCAGACGCGTGTGCATGTCGTGGATGGTGTTGTAGTCAAAGTGGAGGGTGACCCCAGGGCTCTCCAGAATGTGGGGACGCTCTGTCCGCGCGGCAATGCAGCCATCATGCAGATGTACAACCCGTGGCGTGTCAAAGCCCCTGTCAAGCGCACCAATCCCAAGAAGGGGTTAAATGAAGACCCCGGATTTGTAGAAATCTCCTGGGATGAAGCTAATGAAATCGTGGGCGAAAAGCTGAAAGCGATTCGAGCGGATGATCCGAGAAAATTGATTCTCTGCAGCGGATTCGGAGTTAGTGCGCTTGGAATCGGTTGGTTCACGAACGCCTTTGGAACCAATAATAATGTACCCTCCCGAGGGTCAGCCTGTGCATACCATTTCGGTTCAGCCCTTACCAATGGTCTAGGACCTGACAATGTCCCAGATATCGAGAACTGCAACTACATTATCAACATCGCCCGCACCCTCGGTGGGAACATTGGTGTTTCCTCGGTAGGCACGCGCCATATGGCGGATGCCCTTGATCGCGGCATGAAGATCATCAACGTTGACCCGCGTTGTAGCCCCGAAGTTTCTAAGAGCACCGAATGGGTGCCGATCCGACCAGGCACGGAACAGGCTTTCCTGCTTGGAGGCCTGTATACGATGATGCATGAGATCGGGCTCAAGAATCTGGATGTGTGGTCGATCAAGTACCGCACCAATGGTCCTTACCTCGTTGGTCCGGATGGCGACTATGTCTTAGACAAGGATAGTGGTATGCCGATGGTCTGGGATACCTCCCGAGGGCGCGCCAGGGCATTCAATGTGGTCAACTCCGACGAGATGGCGGTGGAGGGGACCTATGAGGTCGATGGCGTGCAGTGCGCTACGGGGTATCAACTTATCTATGATACGATCAAGGACTATACTCCAGAGTGGGCGGAGGAAATCTCGACCGTCCCAGCAGCCACCACCCGTAGAATCGCGAATGACTTTGTTGTGCATGCTCAAATCGGAGCCACGGTCGACATCGACGGTTTTACCTTCCCCTTCCGACCGGTGAGCATCCAGTTCGAGCGCGGTGCTTACCAGCACACAATCGAAGGGTCCTTCGGGGACCTGGTTAGCAAGATCATGTGCGAACTGGTTGGTTGCTTGGAGGTGCCGGGTGGGCAAACTGGAAACTCAATGCCAAGTGAGAATTGGATCAAGCCAGATTGGGATGGTGTGCGGGCACCGCAGGGTGAAGGCGCAGGTGTAGAATTTATCTATCCGCCTGAAACGGTCGATTCAAAAATCTTCTACCCTGTATCCCACACCCTGGTTCATTTGATGGCCAAAGCGATTTTGGATCCCGAAACGTACCATTTGGCTTATATACCCGAGATGATGTTTACCTGTGGTGGCGGCCCCATCCGGTCCAGTTTTGATCGCGAATTGTTTGACCAGGCCTATGCCAAAATCCCCTTCCACGCCTCGGTTAGTCTCACCTACGACGAATCCGCGGTTATGGCTGATGTCGTCTTTCCGGACCAGGCTTTCCTCGAAAAGGACCAGACCCAGGGTGGAAGTAGTGCACCTCCTGGTCACAAAGTCATGGTCGATGCCACCCGGGGACAAGTTGCTTTCTTCTGGCGGGATGCCTCCAAGATTCGACCAGCATACAACGCTCACTCCGCCGATCAGATCCTGATGGATTTGGCTGAAGCGGGAGGCTTTCTTACCGGAGAAGGGGGATTTATCCAAAAGACCAACCTTAAAACTCTGGATATTAACACCAAACCTACAATCCGGGAAATCTCTGAAGCCCGCCTTAAGTCGAGTTTCGGGGATGATTACAGCCTGGATATGCTCACGGATGAATATGGTCCGCTGTACAAATATAACAGGCGAGGCAAAGAGAAGTACAACTACTACTGGTGGCCAGATGATAAGACCCGCTTCGCGATGTACTTCGTCCAGATGATCAGAGTAAAGAAAAAGCTTGAGAAGGCTCTGGCAGATAATGGTTTGACGGGTGTACCCAATTGGGAAAACATGGATGACTACTGGAAAGCCTTCGTCCCGATCCCAGTCTGGACACCCTGCCCGGAGTTCGATGCACCAGAAGAGTACGACATGTGGGCGATCAACTGGAAGACGCCCATGGCTCCCTTCTACTGCGGAGATACTCATGGAAATGTCTGGCTGCACGAGATGATGAGCACCTTTGATCCCTATGAATATACCATCTGGGTGAATAAGGCCACATGTGAGCAGAAGGGCATCAAGGACGGGGATACGATCGTGGTCGAGTCCCGCTATGGGAAGACTCAGGGGAAAGTGAAAGCGACCGAGCTCATTCACCCCGAAGTGGTGGGAATCCCATCCGGCCATGGCCAACGTTCCATCCTGGCCAATCCCATTCTTGAAGAAGGCCCGTGCTTCAATGTTCTATGCTCGATCCATGAACAGGACCTGGCCGTCGACCCGATAACGGGCGGGATTGAAGAAGGCCCGGCTGTAAAGATCTACAAGGCGTAAGGAAGGAGATAAGATCATGAGATACGGAATGGTCATTGATCTAAAACGGTGCGTCGGGTGCAATGCCTGCTCACTCGCCTGTAAACAGGAGAATGGGACTCAACCGGGCGTATTCTGGAGCAAAGTGCTGATCTCGGAAGTGGGTACTTATCCAAAAGCCCGCCAAACTGTTCAGCCATTGCTGTGCATGCACTGTAAGGACGCTCCATGCGTGAAGGTCTGTCCAACGGGTGCGACGCAGAAGGCACTTACGGGGATTGTGACAGTCGATCAGGAAAAATGCATTGGTTGTCGCCATTGCATGATCGCTTGTCCATACAATGCCCGATACTTCATCGACAACAAGCAGACCTACTATCCAGATGAAGGCATCACACCCTACGAGGAATTCACGCAAGGCGAGCACACCCTGGGCACGGTGGAGAAATGCAATTTTTGTACCGACCGTGTGGGGTCAGGTCAGAAACCGGCCTGTGTCCTGACCTGCCCGGCGAAGGCGCGTTTCTTCGGAGATCTGGATGATCCCAACAGTGAGGTTTCGAGCCTGATCGCCAGTCGCAATGGTTACCAGCTTCACCCCGAGTTGGGTACAGACCCCTCGGTCTACTATCTGGCCGGTTAGGAGGAGAGATGACAACAACAAGCATAGAGAAAAAGGCAGAGGGATTATCCCCGACAGCCTGGGTAGTGGCGGGCATCCTGCTTCTGGCCGGGATCGTGGGTGCGATAGTTCAGTTCACCAAGGGCATGTCTGTGACTGGATTGAACCAGCAGATTGTGTGGGGGCTGTACATCGCGGGCTTCTTCACTGCGGCCGCGGCAGGGGCGGGACTGTTGACCCTGGTGGGAATCAGTGAGTTTAAAGAGATCGTGCCAAAAGGTTCGCGAGTGAAACTGCTTGCGATGGCGCTGGCCAGCTTTATCACGGCCGGAGTCCTGATCCTGTTGGACATTGGAGCACCCTTGCAAGCGTGGCGGATCATCACCACCTTCAGCTTCAGTGCGACTGAGACGTGGGACTTCTGGGTGTTGTTCGCGGTAATCGTTATCGCCCTGGTCTATCTGCTTGCAACACGAAAAGCAAGCGGCGCCACAAAAATCCTGGGCATCCTGGGGATCATCGCAGCATTAGCTTTGATCGTAGTGGAAAGCTTGATGCTTGGGCAGCAGGCGGCACATCCCTTGTGGGGCGGGATGACAATGTTGACCTTCCTTCTGAGCATGTTTGTAGCGGGGTTAGCGTTGGCGTTGATCCTGTGGGGCACGGGCGAAACAGGCAAAAGCCTCAGAAGTTGGTTGATGGTAGGGCTTGTAGCAAGCCTGGCGATAGTGTTTTCAGAAGTGCTTACCGGGGTTGTGAGCGGCAATACACGACTGAATGAGGAGGTTGGAAGCCTGCTGGGCGGAACTACGAGCCCGTTCTTCTGGTTCCATGTGGTCGTGGGGTTGTTGCTGCCGATAGCGCTGCTGTTGACCGCTTCGAGTAAGACAAAGGCTATCCTGATCGGAGCCCTGGCTCTGTTGGGAGTGCTGGCGGACAAGCTCTGGATTCTGGTAGCGGGTCAGGAGAAACCCGTGCTTGCGTTACCGAAGGCCAGTTACTTCCCGAGCTGGGTTGAGTTTCTGGTCATCCTGGGGGCGATTGGCCTGGCATGGTTGATCTATATAGTGCTGACCAAGTACATCTGGCCCAAGGAGATCACCGCATAACAAAACCATAAGTCTATGAATGACACCAGTCCGGCGTGGTAAACGCCGGACTGGTGTTGATTCTCATAAGGATTCGATCGTTCTCCCTGGGAAGAGATCTGTTGGAGACATCAATGAGGTGATTCTGTCGCGTGTGCACCATTCGGACTGAAGGATGAATCATTCATAGAAAATGCATAATGCTTTCACATCGTCTTCACATATTTCCGCTACAGTTGAGGTAGTCCAACGGAAATGGAGGAGGTGTATGATGAACAAACGGCTATCGATATCCAAGCGGGGGTTACAGAATTGGCTCGTGGATGCCTGTGTCTTTACCGGAGCCCTCATAGCAATATTGTCAGGAATCTATTTTCTTTTTGTGTCAACGATAGGCTATCAAGGGGGACGTAACGCCCTCTATGAAGTGACTTTCCTCTTTGATCGACCCATGTGGGATGACCTGCACACTTTGGGTGGTGTGATCATGCTGATAGCGGTGGCGATTCATTTGATGTTGCATTGGAAGTGGGTGGTAACGACATGCAAGAGGGCGATTGGATCGTTCTACTCCAAGGGGGCATGCATGAACAGAAACACGAAAGTTAATCTTGTGATCGATCTGGTGCTCATTCTGAGCTTCACGGCATGTGCGGTCTCTGGCATTTACTTCCTTTTCGCTCCGATGGGTGGTTTTCAAGGTAGCAGATCCTTGACAGGGGACACAAGCTTTCTGTTCAGCCGTACAACCTGGGACCTGATCCACACCTGGGCGGGTGTGACGATGATCTTTGCAGCCGCATTCCACTTTGTCGTCCATTGGCGGTGGATCGTGAATGTAACCCAAAGTGTATTCTCATCGTTAACATCTCGACTTGGTCCGCAGCTGACGCCAGAGAGAAGGTTAGGATGATGCTTGTCATAATCTTATTCATCAGGCAGCTACGTGGGTAGACGGGGAATGGAGGCAGGGAAATGATTAAAAAAATTGTATTAGGTGTTTTGTTTGTTGGCTTGATTTCTGTGCTTGTCATTGGCGCGATCAACCGCACAATGGCTAAGGATAGGCAATCGGAGGATGTTCTTGGGCAAAGCGAGGGAGTTGATCACCAGGGTGTGGTTGAAGATCAGGATGGTTCTCCGGCTGCACAGCAGTTTGGGGAAGGTTCAGGGGGTAAGGATCAATCTGGCGGTTCCGGGGGCGGTACCAGTCAAGCTGTGATTCATGAATGGTTGGAGTTGCAGGGGGAGGTTGAAAGTATGGACGAGGCAGCGCTCACGGTAGCCCTTCCTGATGAGAAGGAGGTGATCCTGGATGCGCGCGAGTGGCAGTTCGCCCAGGAGCAGGGGTTCTCGGCACAGGTTGGCGACCAGGTCATTTTGTACGGGTTTTATCAGGAGGGCGATTTCAAACCGGGACAACTGGATGACCTCACCAACGGGATGTCGGTCATCTTGCGCAACTCGGATGGAAAGCCTTTATGGTCGGGAGGTGGGAAGAGTGGTGACTGAAATCGGTGGAGATGTCGAGATCATGTGATTGCTTCCGGAGCCCTGGCGATCTTCGGGGTGATGATGGAGAAGACATGGGTGTTGGCGGCGGGACAGGCCCAGCGCTAGGGTTCCTGCTCTACCTGGTGGCCCGGCGTTTGAGGCCACGAGAGGCCTAAACAATCATATTTCAATCGAATCGGAACAGCTTACGCCGACTGGTTTGAACGATTATCTGTCGGTGCATTTTTTCCCAGCGTTATAGAGCGTTGTAGGCAATTGCGCAACGATAAGAGAGGAGATCCTCTAAGCATGGTATCTCTTGGTCGGCCATGGCCTGGGTCACCTACCAGACCGGCGATCATCAACTCCGGAATCAGGAAACCTTCAACAAGATATGATCTTATTTGGAGATGGGGTTCCTGCAGGATCTTTTTAACATTTATATGGATTGACACAGGGGAAAAAGGGTTTCAAGGCCAAGAAAATTGATCTTCATGTCATCCTGGAATAACTTTAACTGTTCACAAACAGCGACAACATAACGACTTTCGGAACACAATTCGCATAAAGGGCTTTATTGCTTGACATTTAACGAAAATATTATATCATTTGTAATGATAATACCCAAAAATGGGTATATTTATGAGGGATAATATATTTATGAAAGAGAATGAGGGACAAAGTTCAGTCGTACGTAGATTTTTGGCTTCGATGGCTGAAAAGGGTAAGCATGTTTTTAAATTGGAGGATGCCATTCCCTATTGGTCCTCTCCACATATGGCGCGGAAAGCACTAAGTCGTCTCGAACGTAGAGGCTGGCTTAAAAGACTTGAACGAGGATTGTACTTGATCGTTCCTCTTGATGCTGGGCCATCCGGACAATGGAGTGAGGATCCTTTGGTCATCGCAGCTCAATTAGCACCTGAGGGTGCCGTTGCTTATTGGACAGCCTTGCATTATTGGGGGATGACAGAGCAAATCCCAAGGACAATCATTGTTCAAACGATTCATCGACGGTACAAATCAAGGGATACGATCCTTGGAGTTCGCTATCACTTTATTGTTGTTGTGGAAAGGAAGCTATTTGGTGTTATCACATCTGTCCGCGATGGATTACCTATCCGCATTACGGATCGAGAAAAGACCCTGATTGATGCATTAGATCGACCGGATCTTTGTGGGGGAATCGCGCAGGTCATTGAGACTTTAGAATCACCGGAACCGATGGATTGGGAAAAAGTAGATGCTTACATGGATTTGATGAATTCAGGAGCTGTTTACAAGCGAATGGGATATTTAGTAGAAGAATTGGATATCAGCATTCCAGATCAACAGCGATGGCTCACTAATTGGAAAAAGAGAATTACAAAAGGAATTGCTCTGCTTGAACCTGGTCGAAAGAAAACAGGGCCGATCAAATCGCCTTGGAGAGTCCGAATCAATATTCGAGCGATGGAGGACTCTTCATGATTTCAGAAGCTGAATTAAAGCGGAAGGCTGGTAGTATGGGCATTGACCCAATGATGGTTGATCTTGATTATGTATTAGGTGTTTTCTTGAGCCAATGGTATTGTGATGAAGTGGCAAGGCATTTGAGATTCAAAGGTGGAACTTGTCTGCGTAAGTGCTATTTTCCTGATCATCGTTTTTCTAAAGATTTGGATTTCACTGCCGAGTTGGAGTTCGATGAGCGGGAAATCGAAGCGTTATTAATTCGAGTTTCTCAACGTACTCAAGAAATATTCGGATTGAACCTGGTTGAGAGAGAATGGCGTAAGCGAATTGTTCACGACCAACGTGGTGGAACAACCATTGAGACTCGGTTTTACTATCGGGGACCACTCCGACGCACAGGTGCACCTCAAGCTATACAATTGCATATAACGACTGTGAAATCGGAAATCCTTTTTCCAGAGAAGAGTGAAAAACGGATCCTTCATCCATATAGTGACCAGACGTTTATCGAGGGCGTAAATGCTGTATGTTATACGTTGAAAGAAATTCTATCTGAAAAATTACGGGCAATCTGTGGACAAAGACGCTTTGCCATCTCGAGGGATCTGTTTGATCTGCATAAAGTGTTGGAATATGAGGCAATTAGCCTTGACGATATTAAAAATCTGGTGGAAAAGAAGTTTGAAACCAAGGGTGTGAGGATTGAAGGGATTCGATTAGAAGATTTTATTTCCCGCAAGGAAGAATTCGAACAGGATTGGCATCGGGATCTTACTCGTCTTTTAGCCACTGCTGAGATGACCACATTTGATGATGCTTGGCGAACAACTTTAAAGGCTGTCTCCTGGGTCGAGTCACTCAGTCGATAATTGATTAGATTTCTGGAGATCAGTAGATAATGACGGGACGAATGATTGATCACACAAGTTGTTGGTACAAACTCCATGGGGAAGTTAGGGAGAATATTGTCTGTTTGAAGCTTTCTCATCTTGTGGTCTAATAAGGGCTGGTTTGAAGCGATTTCTCCTTCGGAAGCGGAAAAGATAGGAGTGGACTCTTTGGTAGGATCTGGGAAGATCGACTTGAAGGACACCATCGTTGTCGTCTCGGGCTTGCCCCGCTCTGGCACCTCCATGATGATGAGCATGCTGGAAGCAGGAGGATTGCCTCTGCTCAAGGACGGCATCCGCCAGGCAGACGATGAAAATCCCAAGGGGTACTATGAATTTGAGCGCGTGAAGAAGCTGCGCGAAGGCGATGTCGATTGGCTCCCTGAAGCTCGGGGAAAAGGGGTCAAGATCATTTCCTATTTGTTACTTAGTCTCCCTAAAACCTATGCCTATCGTGTGATTTTTGTGCAACGCAAGCTGCCCGAGATCATTGCCTCCCAGAGGAAAATGCTCATCCATCGCGGAGAGGATCCAGATAAGGTCAGCGAGGAAGAGTTATCTAACATCCTAAAGAACCACCTCAGCCAAGTAGATACTTGGATGGAGGATCAACCCAACATAGAACGTCTAGACATCGACTATAATCGGATGATCCAAGATCCCCAAGCGGATATCCTGCGCATTCATTCATTCTTAGGTGGTTTATTCGATATGGGCAAGATGGCTCAAGTCATCGACCCTAACCTATACCGGCAGAGGAAGTGAATGGCTGCACGGGGCAGCGAGTTCGATCTCAGAGCGGATGAAAGGAATGGAGATGTACATTGATCCGAATACCGGGGGCATGTTGTTCCAAATCCTGGCAGTGGCCTTTGCGGCTTTATCTGGGCTGGTTTTATTTTTCTCTGGCAAGATACGCATGTTTTTTACCAGGCTCAGAAGGCGAGTGCGTGAAGCAGCCACCGATCCAGAGGAACAAGTAGCAGGTCAAGCAACCGATATCACGCCAGTGGAATAAACCATTCGTTCAAAAGAGAAGAATCCGCCAGTATGAAAACGATTATCGTGGGGTTCGATGCCTTTGACCCTAAAGTCTATGAGCGGTTAGCAGAGCAGGGAAAGTTGCCCAACCTGGGCAAATACATGGAGCAAGGGGGGTATGCTCGTTTTTGGGTAGCTAATCCCCCCCAAAGTGAAGTTTCCTGGACCAGTATCGCAACGGGTTTGAACCCTGGGAAGCATGGACTCTTTGATTTCGTCCATCGAAATCCGGCCAATTACGCTTTACATGTCTCACTCTTGCCAACCGAACGAAAGATGCTCGGTGTGCATTTTATGCCACCGCACGAAGCCCCCACTCTTTTCGATTACGCTGTCGGACAGGGTTATCCAGCCACATGCCTTTGGTGGCCGGCAACCTTTCCGGCCCGATTGGCTTCACCGGTTCGCACTCTCCCAGGACTGGGAACACCTGATATCTTGGGGCGCCTGGGGGTCGGGACCTTCTATTCACCTGACACAACCCTTTTGGATGAGGATTACAAATCGAAGATCGCCCATCTAGAGCAAGATGGGAAGGGGCGATATAAGGGCTCGCTGAACGGCCCGATGCAGAAGAAGGGCTCCCAAACAGAGCAGGCATCCCTTGATTTTCAGCTAGAGTTGCTGGACGAGAACACGGGTCGTCTCAAGATCGGTCGAGAGTGCATCACCTTGGCCAAGGGGCAGTGGAGCCCCATCCTACAGGTTTCCTTCAAGGTCAAGCTTGGGCTCTCGGTTCACGCCATCACACGCGCTATTCTGAATGATCATCCCTCAGGCTTAGGCCTGTATTTCCTGCCACTGCAGATCCATCCCCTGCATTCCCCTTGGCCGTATGCCACGCCGCGCCATTTCGTAAAAGAGAGTTGGGAGGCCTTTGGACCCTTTCTCACATTGGGGTGGCCGCAGGACACAACCGGCCTGGAAGAAGGGTTCATCCTCGATGATCAATTCCTGGCTCTCTGTGATTCCATTCTCTCAAGCCGCGAGCAATTGTTCTTGCATCAAGTAGCATGTTTCAAGGAAGGCGTTTTAGCAGCTGTCTTTGATACCTTGGACCGGGTGCAGCACATGTTCTGGCGGGATCGCCCCGATGTTATCGAAGGGTGGTATGAGAAGCTGGATGTTTTGCTAGGCCGGATCCAAGATCAAGCGGGCGATGAGCTTGGGCAGGAACCTCGGATCCTGGTCGTCTCTGATCACGGCTTTGCCGATTTCGAAACGAAAGTGCATTTGAACCGATGGCTCATCGACAAGGGGTACTTGGTTTTGAAGTCGGCCAAGGATCAGGGGAAGCTGGAGGATGTGGATTGGTCCCGCAGCCGGGCTTACGCTATTGGATTGACCAGCCTCTACCTGAATCAAGCCGGTCGAGAAGGGCAGGGAATTGTCCAAAAATCAGACCGGGATGCGCTCCTGGATCGCTTAAAAAGCGAATTGCTGCAATGGCAAGGACCAGATGACCGCAAGGTCGTCCATGGAGTATGGTGTAGCGAAGAGATGTATAACGGACCCATGACAGAATTTGGACCGGATTTGGTGGTGGGATTCAACACAGGCTATCGCGCCTCCGCTCAGACTGGATTGGGCGGATGGGAGAGAAATGCGCTTGAACCCAATCATGATCATTGGGGCGCTGATCACTGTATGGATCCTGCCCTTGTCCCAGGAGTAATCTTCTCCAATCGAAACCTGAAGGATCTTTCGGATCCCTCCTACAGGGATATCCCCGAATTAGCGATTGGGGCAGCGTTGGACTTGAAAGAATCATACCCTTCAAAAGCCCCAAAATTTAGCGATGAGGATCAACAAGTCCTTGAAGAGAGACTGAAGGATCTTGGCTATCTTTAAAGATCGGTTCACGCCACAGGGATTGGCTCAAATATTTGTGTATTGTGCTTTTCCTATTCATGTTTGGGCGTTGATCAACATGTTCCAGGATGTGCCCTCTTGGGTGCTTTATTTGCGCGGCTGGGAGGTGATCGGAATGGTAGCCTATACACTCAGTTTCGCGATGTTTGAAACCCTGAGCGTTCTCATGGTCGTGTTGCTGATCGGGATGATCGTTCCCAAAGGCTGGGTGATGGAAAAGGTTGTACCTCTGGTCAGTCTATGGTTGGTAGAGTTGGCGATCATGGCCATCCTGTTTCAGCATCACATTCTTCATCATCTCCCCAAACGTGAGTTGGTGATGGGATATGCCTTGATCCTTGCGGTATCTGCCTTTATCGTTCTCCGCTTTCCAAGAGTTGGAGACATTTTTCGCTGGGTTGCTGAGCGACTCGTGGTCCTTTCATTCCTTTATATCTTCTTCGACGTCTTGGGATTGCTGGTTGTGATCCTTCGTAATGCGTGAGAGATGCAATGAAATCCAACATGGATCGACGTGGGTTTTTAAAAATAATCTCCCTTCTGCCGCTCCTGGCTTCCGGATTGCCGCAGTTGCAGAACCCATCCAAGAGCACAGCTGCTGATCCTGATTCTGCCAATATCCTCATTCTTGTCTTTGACACGCTCTCCGCCAAGCACATCTCTCTCTATGGTTACCCCCGAGAGACCATGCCTAACCTGTCGCGTTTTGCGGAAAGGGCTACCGTGTATCACTCCCATTACGCCGGGGGGAATTTCACCACACCGGGCACTGCATCCCTCCTCACTGGCACCTACGCCTGGACCCATCGCGCCTTCAGCCATCAATCTACGCTTTTAGAGGAATATTTGTCCAAGAACATCTTCAGCCAGTATGTGTCGAAGGGATATACTACGGCTGGTTTTTCCCATAATCTCCTGGTGAACATCTTGATGCATGCCCTCAGGGAGCTTCTGGACGATTATGTTTTACCGGGCGAAATTGCTTTGGTGGACTATAACTTTTCGGATGATCTGTTTTTTGAGGATTATGTGACCGCCGCTCGAAGTGAGCGGGCTTATTTGAATAAGCCGGGTCAGATGTCCGACTCGCTTTTCTTTGCCCCGGTTTTCTGGGCTTTGAAAGAGATACACCAACGTTATCTCAAGGAAGAAATGCGCGAGCCTTTCCCCTTGGGGATCCCGGGGTATCACGACATGC
>Ga0154793_1105_pt1 | contig 14499 bp, 15 predicted proteins | sample Rifle2008BG16ft_FD_105801 | JGI IMG/M metagenome (GOLD analysis project Ga0154793, IMG submission 105801) | Chloroflexi bacterium RBG_16_48_8 | reverse complement strand
TTTTCAATATCAAAAGTGCCATGCTGATCTCACAGCGATTTCACCTTCCCCGTGCACTTGGAATTTGCGAGGCCTTAGGCATGGAGGCAATCGGGGTTAGTGCAGACCTTCGTCCCTATGGATCTTTAACGGTAAGATTCTGGCAATTAAGGGAAATTCCAGCTACCTTGGCCGCTCTGTGGGACGCTTACATCACACCGATGATTGACACCTGCGTACGTCATATACAACCTCAAAAAGGTGATAGCCATGAATCGTAAGCAAGCCTATGAAATTGTGAAAGAATTTGTCACCAATGAAAACCTCATCCGTCACATGCTGGCGGTTGAAGCCTCCATGGAGGATTATGCTCACCTGTGGGGAGAGGACCCGAATGAGTGGGGATTAGCTGGTTTGCTCCATGATTTTGATTGGGAGATTCATCCCACTCTTGAGACTCATCCGCAGGAGGGTGCTTCCATTCTTCGAGAACGAGGTGTTCCCGATAAAATCATCCGCGGCATATTAAGCCATGCTGATCACACAGGCGTTCCCCGAGAAACCAGGATGGAGCGTGCCCTGATGGCTTGTGATGAGATCACCGGATTGATCACAGCTGTGGCGCTTGTTCGTCCTTCCCGATCCATCCATGATGTCGAGGTGAAATCTGTTAAGAAAAAATGGGGGGAGCAACGCTTTGCTGCCAATGTGAATCGGGAAGAGATCGAGAAAGCTGTGGAAGCATTAGATCTCGACCTCTGGGAGCACGTTGGGCATATTCTCCAATCCATGCAACGGATCGCTCCCCAATTGGGTCTTGACGGGGATTGACATCAAATCCACCTCTCATAGACCAACCGTATGCCAATCCTCTTATAGTGTTGATCATTTGGGATCTTGGGATTATGCTTTCCGGCTGGTATAATGTTTTGGCTTTCCCATCATAGGAAGTATTTGACCATGACAGAGCAAGGTAACGAAATCGTGAAAACGGAGAGCGTTCTCTGTCCAACTTGTGGGACGAGAGTTACGGAGAACGCCACGCGATGTGTGGTTTGCGGTACAGAATTCCGCAAAGGAAGTGGCAAGAAATCCAAGAAAACCCGTGCCCAAATTACCCTTTCCCTGCCAGTAGCTATCCTGCTTCTCGTTTTATTTACACTGCTCTCAGCTGGATTGACCTACGCAGCGGTACGCTTATCCCCAGCACCTGAACAACCCACACCTACCCCTTCGCCTACTACAACGCCGACACAAACAGTGACTCTTGAGCCTACATTCACCCCTACCCCTGAGCCCACATTCACCCCTCTCCCACCGATTGAGTATGTAGTAGCGGAAGGGGATACATGCGTTGTTTTAGCTTTCTTTTATAACGTATCTGTTCGTTCGATTATTGAACTCAACAACCTGGGTGTTGAATGCCTTCTGCCTATCAATCAAACCATCCTTATCCCACAACCAACACCTACTCCAACACCTCAGGCCACTCAAACACTCTCCCCTGCCGAAGCGACAGATGCCGCCTGTCAGAAGGTAAATTACACCGTCGAGACGAACGACACCCTTAGTTCCATCTCGGAAAACTATCAAGTTTCGATGCAAGCCATCAAGGAATATAACGGTTTATCATCAGATACCGTATTCGATGGGCAGATTTTGATCATCCCACTCTGCGAACGCGTTTCCTTTGGTCCAACTCCGACCAATACACCGCCACCTCCATATCCCGCACCCAATCTACTCCTGCCTCAAGATGGAGCCGTATTCACGCTTGCGAATGATACGGTTACTTTGCAATGGGCATCCGTGGGACAACTACTAGAGAACGAATACTATCAGGTAACGATCGTTGATATTACAGATGGAACCGGTTTGCGCAAAATCGTCGACTATGTCAATGACACCAAGTACATTATTCCAAGTAGCTTCCGCCCTGCTGAATCTGCTCCACACATCATTCGCTGGTGGGTGACAACGGTCCGCGATTTAGGCATAACAAGTTCTGGCGATCCTCAATTCGATTCGGCTGGCGCTGAAAGTATAAAGCGCGATTTTACGTGGTCTGGTGCTGCACCACAAGCAAGTCCCACACCCTAGTTGTCTGGAAGATCAAATTTATTGGGAACGCAGATTTTGCAATCGGGTTTTATTCCGCTTGCCCTATCAATGCGGAATCATCATGACAATCTGCAAAAGGTTGATCATCATCCAAACGCAAGCGATTCTCAGTATAGAGACGTAGCATGTTTGGTTTTCACAGTTCCTGCCGAGTCATAACGTGCCGAATAGCGAATTGTTAATATCTTCAAAATGAATGCGTCTCAACCAGGGACAACTAGCGAGATGCCCTTACACTATTCCCTACTCTGTCCGCACTCAGAGATTCAATGTTTCGATGACTTCACGGACGTGATTGGCAGACTCCTCCAAAGCCTCTTGCTCCGTCTCGTCTAATTCATATTCGATAATTTTCTCGAGACCAGCCCTTCCGAGCTGCACTGGAACCCCAAAGAAAATCCCACTTTGACCATACTCGCCATTGAGATAAGCTGAAGCAGGCACAATAAGATGGCGATCTAATAAAATCGCTTCTGCCATTTGCGCCAGGGCTGCAGAGGGCGCATAGAAGGCACTTCCTGTCTTAAGCAACCCAACAATTTCACCCCCACCTTTTCGCGTTCGTTCAACGATAGCATCTAAGCCGGCTTTAGGGAGAATTTTCTCCAGCGGGATACCGGCGACGTTGGAATGGCGGGTTAGCGGCACCAGATCATCTCCATGCCCTCCAAGCACATAGCAGTGCACATTCTCAACACTAACACCCAATTCCAAAGCGACGAAGGCGCGCATGCGTGCCGAATCTAGGATCCCTGCTTGTCCGATAACACGTTCTCGGGGAAGTCCACTGACCTTCATGGCTAAAAAGGACATAACATCCAAGGGATTGGTCAGGATAATGAAGATGGTATCTGGAGATACAGCTAGCGCCTTTTCAACCGATTCCCGAACTATTTTGCTGTTGGCAGCCAGCAAATCATCTCGACTCATACCGGGTTTTCTCGGTAATCCTGCTGTCACGATGACAATGTCCGACCCAGCTGTATCCGCATAATCATTCGTCCCGTAGACCTTCGCATCCGAACCGATAACAGGCATTGCTTCAGCAAGATCAAGCGCTTTTCCCTGGGGAAGACCTTCCAATATATCTACAAGAACGATGTCTGCCAATTGGCGCTCCGTTAACCAATGCGCCGTGGTCGCGCCGGTTTGACCCGCCCCAACAATTGTAACTTTTGCCATCCTTCCTCCTTTGATTTGGTCATTTCCATCGTTGGATCGCTCTCATCCATCCTGGAATAGAGAGAAAAGCTTATCCCCACTTTATGAGGCAGGGAAAAACCAGACGGGCTTTTCTTGCGTTGCTGTGGGTATGCTCACATCCGAGGATTCATCAACAACTTGGATTCCACGACCTTCCTCTACTTTGCCGATAGGCCACGCTGGAATATTGAATTTGGACGACCTTTCAGAAAAATCATCCCATTTGTCGGGAGGGATCATCAATAGAAGCCCACCAGAGGTCTGTGCATCAAAAATCATCATCTTGGCATAATCATCCACAGATGGATCGAATTGCACATGTTGTTCGAAGTAGAGAAGATTATTGGCGCTGCCGCTAGGGAAGAATCCCCCTTTTGCATAGTGATAGGCATTCCTTAGGAACGGAATAGAAGATAGAACGAACCGAAGTTTGACCTGAGAAGCCTCTGACACTTCATATCCATGGCCAAGCAGGCTGAAGCCAGTGACATCTGTCGCTGCCCGCACCCCACATTCAACACCCAATTGAGCCGCTTTATCATTGAGAATAGACATCCACTCAACGGCTTCCCTCACGTCCTCCTCGGAAGCTTTGCCAGCCCGTAGGGCAGTCGTCGTTACGCCTACCCCTAAGGGTTTTGTGAGGACAATGACATCCCCTGGGCGAGCCATTGCTTTTGTCATCATTTTCTCAGGATGAACGATACCAACGGCAGCCAGGCCGTATTTAGGTTCCTCATCTTGGATGGTGTGCCCACCCGCAATAACAGCGCCCGCCTGAAGGACTTTTTCAGCTCCTCCACGAAAGATCTCTCGGATCATTTCATTTGGCAGTTTTGGAGGCATTGCCGCAATGTTTAAAGCCAGAATAGGTTTTGCTCCCATGGCATACAAATCAGAGAGTGCATTGGCAGCAGCGATCTGACCATAATCGTATGGATCATCCACAATCGGTGTGAAGAAATCCGTAGTTACCACAATAGCATGGTCATCATCAATCTTCCACACTGCCGCATCATCCGGAGAATGCAAACCCACAAGGAGTTGAGGGTAATCGCCAGGAGCAAAAATATGCTGTATAGGGCCCAGAACCTGAGCCAGCGCTTCTGCGCTTAATTTAGAAGCTCAACCAGCACATGAGGAGAGGCTCGTCAGCCGAATCTCTCTCCCAGAAATTGCCCTTGCTTCATGGTTGTTTTTATTCGCAGTATCTGGCATCTAGATAACCTCAGAAAATATTCGCTGCACAATGAATGGGTCTTCACCCTCAAGGAGGTATTTTGTATGTATCCATCCGTCGATATAAGATGATGATCAGTGAAGTGATCTCACATCAAATTAAATGACTCACCTGAAAAAAGGCTACTCGGCTGAGAGGAACCGGCATATGTGGGGGTGCGGGCTGCGCCTGCACCCCCACATATGCCTCTCTCTTCTATCTTGAAGGGCTTTTTTCATTAGACTCATTAAAATTATAACAGCCAATATTGTCAATCTTAGAGAGAACTTGTTAAACACAAACGGTTTCATCCTGCTAGATCCCCCAAAACTCATCCCCAACCTGATTATCAAAGAGGATAAAGGAGTACCACCCCAATCGTACAAATCAAAACAGCTTCCCAGGGCGAATGACTTTATCTAAACTCCCAATAATCCACAAGTTATGGATATTTCGATCTTAAGGATGAGCAGCTGAAAAAGGAATTCCGCCGCGGAATGCCAAGAGGCATCGTCCGAGGTGATTATTTTCCGACGCTAACGTTATTGAAAGTATCGGGGTAATGTTGTTATTGCCTCAGCAATATGGATACCATGCCAGGCGATCAGACGACCATCGATAAAATGGATTTTATTGGCAATGACTGCTGGCGTATCCACAAGCATCTCAGATATCTTTTGGACATCATCCTTATTGAACGCATAAGGTTCAGATGGAAGGAAGATGATATCTGGCTTGGCAGCAGCGACTTCATCTGGGGTCACATGCGGATAGCGAGTATCTTCTTCGTTGACCTCAATTGCAGGTCGTAATCCCAAATCAGCTTCCAATGGATAACGCCTCTCTCGCTGAGCAAATGTGTTGACCCCTCCACAGCATGCAAGGATATCATGAGCATAGGTCTTTTGGTTGAATGTCATCCACCAATCCGGATTCTCTCCTACCCAGATCGGGCAGAAGTAGCGTTGATGGGGTTGTTCCCCATGGGCAAGCCGTGTCCACTCCAAGCTCCGTTGGAGGGTCTCAATTTTGGGAGCCAACCGACGTTCCTGATGAAAGATTCGTGCTGTAACCCAAAGATCTTCGATGGCATCATCAACCGTTTTAGGGAAGGTCAACCACACAACGATACCAGCAGCCTCCAACGCTTCTACAGCCTCCCGACTATTTTCCTCCTGGTTAGCAATAACAAGGTCCGGCTGCAAATCAAGTATCCTGTCGATATCAGGCGATTTTGTCCCACCCAACCGTGCAGGTTCTACAACCGCATCCAACATGGACGGACAATAATCGGTGACGCCCACAAGCCTCTCACTTAAGCCGAATTCGATCAACGTCTCTGTCATGGAAGGTACAAGGCTGATGACTTGATGAGGAATTTCCATCAAGTTGATAATAAGTGTATCAGAATGATATCTAGGCATAAAATCAATCCCTTCCTTGGATACAATCACAAACATCAAATAGGGAAAAATGCAATTTTGTCAGACTGCAACAATATGATACCATTTTCTTACTTGCGCCAACCGCTCCCCAGTACAAGGCTAGGTGGATTCACGCCCCAGAATTCCACTTCTCCCCTGGGACCCAAAGCAATCATTCGTCCACCGGCAAGCCCCATCGCATACAGTGGCTCTGGGCTTGTAAGAATCGATCGAATAACCTCATATTCCGCTGGTTCTGCTGTCCAATGCAGCACGATGGATCCAACCAGCCAATTCAAACCGGGAAGAGGTGAAACATGGCTTTCTTCAAGGACCCATGAACCGAGAGCAGCTGCAGCAACTCCTATTGAAAGGAGCAACATACCGTTCATGAAACCCTGTAATATCAAAACGCCCAAATGGGTTTCACCTAAAGCCCCCACCCAATCCTCGGTCTTTCCCCCAACCAATATCACTATTCCAGGATCTATCGTATCCCAATCTTTAATATCCTCTAATCTTACAATTGCAATCTCGACATCAAGCAAGGCCTGCAAATCGGTGATGAAATCCACTAGATCTGTATGTCTTCCTTCATCACCCAGGATACATAATGGCTGGTAGGATAAATCCGCGTTCACAAGGAGAGAGTTCGCCAGATGGGAATATTCGCCTCCTAATGCCGGAGGACGATCCGCGAGCACCAGCCACCCTTGCCCTCTAGGTCTCTGAAAAAGCATACTGCGCTCGGTCACAATGTCTCCAAAATAGTCCAGGCAGTCGCTGCTAAGATAGCAGTACTATATGTTAAAGCATCCTCATTGAAGTTAAAAAATGGGCTATGATGCGGCGCGTCTAATCTTCTTTCAGGATCATTTGAACCAATTAAAAGATAGCATCCAGGTGTCACATCCATCATGTAAGCCATATCCTCAGATACCATGCTCATGATCTCTGAGGCTATGATCGCCTGAGGGAACAGCTCTTGGGCGACATTTCTTGCGATGCCTGTTATTTTTTCATCATTCACCACTGGAGGCGCTACTCTTAAAATCTTTACTTCGGACTCACATTCGAAGGCCGCTGCGATTTCAACTGCAATCGTTTTGATACGTTCAAGAATCAATTGCCGAACATTAAGTTCGAAAGTGCGGATGGTGCCTCGAAGCAAGGCTTTCTCAGGGATGATATTATATGCATCGCCCGCTTGCACCTGCGTTACACTGATCACGCCCGACTCCCTGGGATCTACATTCCGAGCGATGATGGATTGAAGTGCTGTGATTAGATGAGCAGAGGCCACAATAGGATCCCGCGTCTGACTTGGGAGTGCTCCATGCCCACCCTTTCCCCTTAAGACAATTTCAAACGTGTCAGCTCCAGCCATAATCGGTCCAGAAGAAATTCCTATCCACCCTAAAGGTTTTTCATTCCAGAGATGCGCTGCTAAGCTGAAATCGGGTTTTGGATTCTCCAACACACCTTCGTCCACCATCCGCTTGGCTCCTCCTAAAACTTCCTCGGCTGGCTGGAATACGAACTTTAACCCTCCCTTTAGAAGGTCCTTATTGGGGTACATTAAACATGCAACTGCAAGGCCAACCGCAAGATGGCCATCATGACCACAGGCATGCATTACACCAGGATGGATAGAAGCATACGAAACGGAAGTCTGCTCCTGTATAGGTAATGCATCCATATCAAAACGTAGGAGAACCGTAGGTCCTGGCCTCTTACCTTCCATACGGGCAACTATCCCCGTCCCAGCGACACCCCTTTGTACATCAAATCCCCAATCCACCATCCTTTGAGCAACAATGCCTGAAGTCCGATTCTCCTGAAATCCCAGCTCTGGATGTTTATGGAAATCCCGCCGCCAAGATATGATCTCATCTCTCATATCCAAGGTTTTTAGCTTAAAAGAATAGATGTCCAAGGTTATTCTCCTCTACGCGTGGTTTTTCAGGCATAATGATTGTATGAGTCCAATGAAAAAAGCCCTTCAAGATAGAAGAGATAGGCATATGTGGGGGTGTGAGATCCGTCCGTACCCCCACATATGCCGGTTCTTCTCTGCTGAGTGAACTTTTTTCAGATAAGTCATTGTATATAAAAACCCCTTAAAGGTTTAGCGTAGAAAAAAATCCGAGTAACTATTCGTTCCAGAAAATGGAGTACGAGGGTATGGATATGTGTAAGGTAACCCAATCCTATGACGGTTTTAGGTTGAAGAAGAGAAACCGCTCTCCCCTAATTCTATCAATTTCCAACTGGATTCGGGTTATGAAAAGGAGCTTCATTCTGAGAAGATAGAGAGCAAATGCCTTAAACAATAGAATTACGACATCTTCCCCAGTTAATCTCTATCGGTGCATTCATCTCCAATGTGTTTGTCGCAAGGATCCTTTGCCTTTTCCTTCAACGCTTTGAGTTCTTCGTATGGATGGATCTCATCAAGCGGAAATTCGAATCTCATACCATCATCCAAGGCTACGATAACCATCTCTTTGAGTGGTACGACATCGATCACCTTTCCCTCCCCCATTGGAGTGATCACACGCTTATTCTTTTTCGGGAGTTTTTTCCTGGCCTCATTATATTGCTCATATTCATAGATGAGGCAACAGCGAAGTCGTCCGCACATTCCGGTAATTTCTTGGGGATTGAGAGAAATGCCTTGCGCTTTTGCCATTCTTATTGAAATAGGGCTGAATTCGGTCATGAAACGAGAGCAGCAACGCTTTTCAAGTCCACATACGCCCATCCCACCGATGACTTTGGCGACATCACGAGGGCCAACTTCACGAAATTCGATTTTTGATTTGCGATAGAAACGCTGTACTCTACGTCGCAAATCTTCCAAATCTTTTTTATCATTGCCTTCGTTCGAGTAAAGGAAACAAAGCCGAGAGCCATCGTAGGAAAATTCAGCTTTCGTGATTTTGATTCCCTTCAAACCCATTTCTACTGTTTTTTCACGACAATTAATCAACGCTTCAATCTCTCGACGCTGCCAAAAGCGACTCATAATTAAATCTTGAGGTGTCGCACGCCGCTCAATGGGTTTTAATGAACCCTTTGCCTGAACCCCCTCTCCGAGTTGCACAATCTGTCCCATTTCCCGACCCCTGCTGGTCATAACTAGTACATAATCCCCAACTCTAAGATCATGCTCTTCAGCGTATGAAAAATGATATAGTTTTCCCAGGGGTTGGAAACGGATCCCAACGATTCTAGATTGTTTCACTTGATCCGTCATGATTTACCTCATGAAATGCTAATCAAAATCAACCTAATGCAATGCCACATCATATCGCATTCGAAGTTGAGTTGCAAAGGGGCCGATGGATCCCGGCCCCTTAACCATTTTACCCTGTAATAGCCTATGTCTGAAGCGTAAAAACGCTAAGTTATCAACTTTGAGATCCTAATCCTTCAATCGATCATGTCGATTTCGAGCGTCTCCTTACCTTCCAAGGCTTGCACACTCACTTTTGCGGCAATATCCTCTGCGACTTTTATTAGAGCTAGGGAGACCTTAGAATCCGGATTAGAAATGATGATAGGCACACCCGTATCTCCCCCCTCTCGAACGGACGGATCCAACGGGATTGTACCTATAAGGGGTACACCGGTCTCTTTAGCCAACTCCGCGCCACCACCGTGCCCAAAGACATCCACCTTGGTACCATCAGGCATTTCCAGATAGCTCATGTTCTCGATGATGCCTAAAACGGGTACTTCCATCGCCCTAAACATCTGAAGACCTCGACGAGCATCTTCCAGGGATACCTTCTGAGGCAATGTCACAATGACACCCCCAGAAAGGGGGATGGACTGGGTAAGGCTCAATTGGGCATCTCCGGTCCCAGGTGGGAGATCAACCACCAGATAATCCAGTTCGCCCCACTCCACGTCATTGATAAATTGCTGAATAACAGAGTGAAGCATAGGTCCGCGCCAAATCAATGGCTGATCCGGGGATACTAGAAATCCGATGGACATGATTTTGACACCATATGCTTCTGCAGGGACAATCAACTTTTCTTTCATAGGTGGAATCCGATCAACACCCATCATGGTTGGCACATTGGGACCATAAATATCTGCATCCAGCAAGCCTACTCGCGCTCCGGCCTGAGCCAGTGCAACTGCCATGTTGACGGCAATCGTGCTTTTCCCAACTCCTCCCTTTCCTGAGGCAATAGCTATTACATTCCGTATGGTGTTGGGAGATATCTCTTTCGTCCTGCTATCTGTGGGGACATTCGCTGATAAATGAACCTTCACCGACGATACCCATGCTACATTCTCCACAGCTCGCGTTGCTTCTGCTTTGATCTGATCTCGAAGCGGGCAGGCGGGGGTTGTGAGTTCAATGGTGAACTCGACTCTTCCTCCTTCTACCATTAAATCCTTTATCATACCCAATGAGACTAAATCATTCTTAAGTTCAGGCTCTTGTACAGCGCTCAGAGCTTCTAGAACTGCATTAACTTTAACTCCTTCATTCATCCTTTCTCTCCGTTGGTAGCTGAATTTCTCCCATACTGTCTGAATGTCTGTCAAAACGGAGAAATCTCTTCACATCTTTCCTGGCATTCCTAAACAGTTCAATGAGATCTTTGTCTTCTCCTTTGAAACGTCGAATAACCTGCGTTGCACAAATCGTGCAGCCTCTCATAGCTCGGTAGGAATCAGTATGACATGTAAGGCAACCACTTAACCGGACGAGAAGCAAGCTGAATGCTAACTGGTTAAGGGAAGCCTCAGGCTCATCGGTTACCATCTGAACCAGTTCACACCAAGCGTTTCCACGTAAATCGCGAAGGTACGGAGCCTCTCGCATTGGGAACAGAATCTCTGCATCGCTTTGATACACTCTACCTCCCAATTCTTATTCGTTTTTGAAAGTTCTTAACGTATTTGGATGTCGTTTAAGCCTTGGCAGCTTTGGCGGCTTCCTTTTCTCTCCTGACCTTTTCCTCTTTCTCATAATTCTTTGGTCGAATGGAAGCATAATATGAAGCCGGTTTCATGAGCCGATCTTTATTGTAAATTTGGTCTTTGGATCGATCATAGGAAGCCAATTCGAAATGATGATCCATTTTAATTGAATCAAATGGACAAAATTCTGCGCACAATCCACAATTCATACAAATATCAATATCAATGTAGAACTCAGCAGACTCAGGTTTCGGTCGACCTGTCAGGGGATCTGACGATCGGACAATCCAAATACATTGAGGTGGACATACCTTGGCACATATTCCGCAGGAGGTGCATCGTTCCACAATTTCCCCATTTGGAAGTTCGTCGTAAACAAGAAAGGGTATGAACCGAAATTCTTCTGGAATGTTAAGTTTCTCTTCAGGGTACTGGACTGTGAAGACTCCACGAGCTTGCGGTCCTTGACGGACAGAAAGAGCTTCGTCGTTGTAATAACGCTTTCCCAACCAGCGGATATCATCGATATATGTCTCAATGAAATGCTTAAGGGTTACACCAAGCCCTTTCAAAATTCCAATACCATACATTCTTCTCTCCGATTGTTTCTAATGATCTGAGTGCATTCCACTTTATATACCTTACAGCCTTTTCAGATGACTTCGAGAGGTATTGTCACAACTCCCCTATTCGGCATACATATTGCCAGCATTTACGGAATGCACCTGAATAAATTTACTCATTCAAAATAATCAACGATCCGTCTCACCCAGAACGATATCAATCGACCCTAGAACAGCGACAACATCTGCGATCTTGTATCCTTTACACATCTCTGCCATGGCAGTCACATTGATAAAGGAAGGTGCCCTTACATGATAACGCCACGGATTGGGCTTCCCATTCGAAACAACATAAAATCCTAATTCTCCCTTAGGATTCTCTACCCTTCCATACGCTTCTCCAGGTGGGACACGAACTTGGTATTGAAGTCGTCCAGTTTGAATCTCGCCTCCGGGTAGGTCCCGGACTACTTGCTGAAGGATTTTTAGACTCTCTCGAATCTCATCAATCCTGATCAAGTAGCGATCATACACATCACCGTTATATCGTACAGCTACATTGAAATCGAACCGATCATAGATGGAGTAGGGATCTGCCTTTCGGACATCGTATGGAACACCCGATGCCCGCAAAACAGGACCTCCTGCGGAATAGGCAATGGCCTTTTCATAAGGCAGGATGCCCACCCCAATGCCTCGACTACGAACAATCTCATTATCCGTTAGGTAGTCCTCGAGATCATCAACCCGGCGTGGCAAGCGTTCATGAACAAGCTCACGTACCTTCTCCAAAGCTCCCTCCGGTAAATCGCGCACAACCCCCCCAAAACGGAAGTAGTTGCACATCATGCGGGAACCCGCTGTCGCTTCGAAAATATCCAAAATGAGTTCGCGGTCATTGATGGCATACAATGCGGGAGTGAAAAAGGCTCCCAAATCATTCAGAAGGAAACCAATCGCCCATAGGTGATTTAAGACCCTCGTTAACTCAACCATCATGACACGGATATACTCCGCTCTTTCAGGAGGTTTAATCCCCATGAGTTTCTCAACCGCTAATGCATAGCCAAAATTGTTGCTCATAGAGCAGATGTAATCGAGACGATCTGTATAGGGCATATTCATAATAAAAGTGTTGCGTTCGCTGATCTTCTCGTGGTTGCGATGTAAATAACCCATAACGGGCTGGAGATCGACAATTGTTTCCCCATCCAGGGTTACAACCATTCGAAAGACACCATGGGTGGAAGGATGCTGTGGTCCTAGGTTGACAATGATGTGATCCGTTTCTAATGACCTTCCATTGGATCCCTTCTCACCATTAAAATGAGCTGTTCCGGTATAGAGCAGTGAATCAGCCTCTGGGATCCATGTTTCAGGATTGAAATTTGCTGGATATTGAACATTCTTGCCATACTCAACTTTCTCTTCGATCCGATAAACATGGCCTTCTGGCCAACGATTCTTGAAAGGCTTTGTGTCCTCCTCATAGAAAGGCTCTTTCCAATCCTTCCTTAGCGGATGTCCTTCAAAACCCTCCCAAGTCAATATCCTTTGAAGATTCGGATGACCTGCGAAGCGAATGCCTAAAAGATCCCAAGCCTCCCTTTCCTGAAAATTCGCACCGGGATAAATTGAGACCAACGAAGGAACCACAGGGTTATCCCGAGGTACTTGAACCTTAAAGACAAGGGCAGGACCTCCCTTGCTTCGATAAGCATGGTAGACAACTTCCATCTTGCCATCCGGCAAATAATCCACACCCGTAACTGATGATAAATAGTCAAAGCCTAATTCATCGCGAACGCCTAGAGCAAAATCGAGAAGATGGTCTGCCTGGATGAGATAACCCCCATAACCTGTACGTTCATCAGGTGTAAGAAGTTCCGAAAATCTGGCTTCAACATCTTCCATACCCTTCTTCACCTGTTTACTTTCCTTAGAATTTTCTGGCATTCTAATCCTCTAATGACGAACTGCGAAGTCCCTAGGCCTCCGATACAGCTTAGGCGTCTCCTTCCGGCTTTTTGTTTGTTGAATTTTTAATCCGCTGAAAATCACGAGGGTCGATTAGATCTGGACCCAGGATGGGTATGGGTATCTCCTCGGAGGCTTCCTTAGAGTACCATCGGACGGATTTGATGGATTGCTGATCGATTTTCTCTTGGAGTTTAATCAACCCATTGAGCAATGCTTGTGGGGTTGGTGGGCATCCTGGCACATAGACATCAACCGGTAAATACTTGTCTATTCCTGCAATAACGCTGTAACCCTCTTTAAAAGGACCGCCCCCCGATGCACAAGCTCCCATTGCCAAGACATATTTCGGTTCCGGCATTTGATTGTAAAGGCGGACAATTTGTGGAACCATTTTCTTGGTGACAGTACCTGAAACGATCATTAAATCACTCTGTCGGGGACTGGGCCGCATAATCTCCATCCCAAATCGGGAAAAGTCGTAGCGACTGGCTGCCGTGGCGATCATCTCAATCGCACAGCATGCCAGACCGAACATCATAGGCCAAATGGAGGAACGTCGTCCCCAATTGTAAATCCTATCCAAGGTGGTAATGGAGACCTGACCTTTAAGCTCCTCTGGGATTGGGACATCTGGATTATTGAGTTCATCCGCCATAGTCCATTTTCCTCCTTCCTTCAACATCTAAACAAAGCAACAATAACCGGTAAGCGTCAGTACCGATCCGGTTTAAAATTTCCGATCATTCCTTGAATAGGGTTAAGGTTCAGTGTATGAGAAGAAATGATAATTACTCCAACCCGTTTCGTGTAAGTGACGATGCCGAGAGGATGACACCAAACAGATGCATTCCCCCTGATGTGTTTGGTTACATACTGCCTTTCCCTCTAAAAAGTCGCGCACCGCATAATAGGGCCTGGCGCACCTTGTCGGACCGGCCCGCACTCTTAATGAATTATAATTGCCCGAAAATTAGACTGTCAAGGTAAGCATTTTTCATTGCCCTCTCAGAAACCACATCCGATACTATCAGACAATCCTTCAACAGTCAGCAGAGAACCATCC
>Ga0154793_1222_pt10 | contig 14641 bp, 16 predicted proteins | sample Rifle2008BG16ft_FD_105801 | JGI IMG/M metagenome (GOLD analysis project Ga0154793, IMG submission 105801) | Chloroflexi bacterium RBG_16_48_8 | reverse complement strand
CCTAAGGATGGCCTTTCAGGCTGGGAAATCAAGACCATGCTTCAGGAGTCGCTGGGGAACTTTTGGATGGGCACAGAGAACGGTCTGACGCGCATCGATAACGCTGTTTGGCAAGAACTTCAGCAGGATGAATGAGAACGAAGAATTTTGCGGTGGGCCTCTCCTCTGAGTCATCTAGAATTCAGATGGATCAGCCCTCACACATCCTTTGCTCAGGAAAAAATGCGGCCACCTGAAGGTGGCTGCACTTGAGTGGCAGGATATATACACGCGATCCTAATCTTTGTCCCAGATTGCCGTATAGCCTGGATCGCCAGAGCTAGCATGATCCCCACCCGGCGAACCATCTCCTTCATCATTGGTCGCATGTTCAGAAACACTGACATCAGGATTGGCGACGGTGTAATCACCCCCATCGATTTCTTGAATTTTCTCGGGATCGGAATTCCCACGATCCGCACCTGCCTGCCCACCAAGGACGGGGCAGACAAAACCATCCGTCTTTTCGGGGGCATCGGCAAAAACTGCAGAAACCGTCAACACACTCAAAACAACCATCAAAAGTATTCCACTCAATATCTTCCTCATCCGTACCTCCTTTGGTTAAATCGCCTTAACCTGCCACATCCCTACCTTAGAGGAGAGAGGTTACAAAACCCTTGAGGAATAATTACAATGTGATTAAGTACAATTTCAATTCAAAGGAGATAATTCGAGGAGCAAACACAGGATCGAGGCGTACCTCAAACAGGATGAATTACTGCGGATAACCCCTCTTATCTAACACCGGGAAAAGAGTCGATTCTATTCCAAAAATCACTCATTATATGTAGAAAACATTCCTCTTCAATATCAACCTCCAAATACACACTCATCTAGCAAATTCCCGGCTTTTCTTCAAATGCATTCATCCTCTGCTTTGTTGAATGGATTTCTCTCCCTGGTTAATGTTCAAACGCCCTATTGAGGGCGTCTGAATTACATACTTCTGTTCCTGTAAGTTAGGCCTAAGATCCATTGATCTCTGGATTGCCCAGGTATTTTATTTTAAAGAGGACCTGCATAAGCGCCCACTGTATCTGGAAACATTGCGTTGACAATTCTAAAGCGATGGATGTCCGTCGTGCCATCAGTATGCAAGGCAATGGTTGCATCGCGGAAATGTTTTTCAATGCCCAACTCTGTCATAACGCCGCTACCACCATGTATCTCCACTGCATCCTTACAGACTTCAAAGGCGCTTTCCACGCAATGTATTTTCAACATGTGCAATAATTTCCCTGCATCAGAGGCACCTGCGTCTATTGCTCGCCCTGTGTAGTAGAGAAAGGCTCGCGCTGCCTCCAACCTTGTGGCCATATTCGCCAATCGAGCCGCGATAACTTGGTGCTGAATGATCCGTCTCCCACCCTGGAAATGTTCTTGAACGTACAATACAGTCTTGTCAAATGCCCCCTGAGCGACACCCAAAGCTTGAGCAGCCTCAGCAGTATTGCCAGCAACACTGTAGGTTCTGATCTTCAGATAGGCGTCATCCCGGATCAGCAGATGATCCTCCGGTAGACGGCAGTTATCGAAGAGGACCTCGCCATTGATAATGTAACGCCGTTCCATCTTCTCATTCACCGTCTCGATCTTAAACCCCGGCGTATCTCTTGGTACCACAAAGCAACTTGTTCCTTCCACAATTCCCACATCAGGGTTGGTGTTGGCATAAACCACATATAGCCTGGCGTTATAGCCATTGCTGATGAACTGTTTCCGTCCGTTGAGAATCCAAGACCCATCCTCATACGTGGCTCTCGTTCACAAACTGGCTTCAGGCACGTTGTACGGTAGCGCCCGATCGGAGGCTCCTTGAGATTCTGTCATACAATTCGCCATGAGGAAGGTTGGATCCTGCAAGTATTCAGGGAACCATTTGTCCTGTAAGTGTTCGGGAGAAATCCGAGCAAGCAGGGCTGAGAGCTTGATGCCTTGAGTCAGGGTGTTGGTGAATCCGGGATTCCCACGCCCCAGCTCTTCAATAATGATCGCCATCGTTAAGGTATCGACGCTCATGCCCCCATATTTCTCAGGCACGCCCAGCGCTCGAATTCCCAGCTTATCCACTTCATACATCAGCTCTTTCGGCCAGCGCTCTTCCGGTGGGGCATACCACTCCCGCTCATGATTTTCTTTTACGAAAGGAATGACGACTTCATCAACAAATTTCCGGCATAAACCTCGCATTCCGATTTGGTCTTCCGTAAGCCCGTAATCACGACCCTCCATTTTTATGTCTCCTTTTTTTCGGTCCTTTAAATAGATTGGATCTTGTCATGGCCTGCATCATCGATCTGCTGGCAAACCATGCTCTTTTGACTCTGATAAGATCACTCAGGATCTTCCTATGTGTAGGTTCCCAAAGGTATAAATCTCATCTACCCACTCGCGACAAGGATTTCCTCCATCGGGAAGGGCGTCAAATTACGCTTCCCCTCCTCCGTCATAACATAGGTGCGAGCCATAAACATCGCCAGAAGACCTTCAGAGTCAACAGGTGAAATCTCAATGGCATAGGCTTTCCCGGGCAGGATGTTCTCATCCCCCGGTAAAGCCACAACACGATCGACATAGATAAAAGGCATCGCGGTAATCAAATCCAAACCATGCATAATAATCGGAAGGGACTGGGCTCCTTGTCTACGGAAAAAGCTTGCCGCTTTACGTACATCCTCCAGTGTTTTTCCGGGCATAAGCTGCGATTCAAGAGCCTGAAACCCTCCCAATACGACCTCCTTAAAGAAGGTCTTTACTTCTTCCGTGGGAGGTCCCACAGTGATGGGGTGACCAATCTTGGCTGAGTAACCTTTATAAGTGGCGACCATCTCGTTCAGAATGATATCGCCCTCCTGCAAAACCCTTTGCGAAGGGAAGGGGTTGGGATAAACGCCTCTTGGATCCTTCATAGAAGTCGTACCGATCATCATGAGATGAACGTTCCCCCCACTGTTCAAAATGGCATGCGTTCCAGCAGCTTCGAGTTGGTATTCGTGGATACCTGGCCGCGCAGCAGCTACAAGGGCTTCCAAAGCCTGGATTACAAGCTCCCCTGCCTTGGTCATGGCGTCGATCTCCTCCTCGCTCTTGATCGCGGTTAGCTCATGCAGCAGATTCGGAAGGAACTCTAAGCTCGCCTTTGGAAGAAGCTCGACCAGATCCTGGTACGCTTTCACTCCCATGTATTCGGGACCGATACGATCAATAGCCGTAATCCCGATTCGCCCTTCCTCAACACCATGATCCTTCAGATAATCCGAAATTACCTTCGCGTATTCGCCCCCTTGATCCCCACGCACATCACGGATGCCGACCATTTGCCGGGCTGCTTCGATATGACATCCAGCGTGCGGGTAGATCAACATTGGCTCCCCTTCCTTGGGTAGGACGACATATTGGCACAATCCTCGTTGGTCGATTAGACCTGTGGCCCAGGTTACCGCACCACCAAAACTATAGATGTTCAACCCGCCCGTGAGAATCAATGCATCCAAACCATCTCTATCCATGATCTGCTGGGCGTGCTTATGGCGCCGCTGGAATTCAGCAAGAGAGAACTTCTCGTAATCGGCATCCGAATACCAAGGTGAATTGCAGATCTCAATAAAATTAGGGGATTTATCGAGGTCATAGCGGACCTCATTCCAATCATTAGCCATGTCCTTTACTCCTTGATCCTTTCTAAATGTCAGCGACGACGAGTTCGTCAAGGGGATAAGAAATCAGATCACGATATCCCTCTTGTGTGATGACGTATGTTCGAGCCAGGAACATCCCAAAGGTCCCTTCTGGGTTAATGGGTGTTATCTCTATGGAGTAGGTGTTGCCTGGTTGGATGATTTCGTCTCCAGGGAGAGCCCGAATGCGGTCTGTATTGATAAAGGGCAGCGAGGTGAGAAGTTCGATCCCATGAACCATGATTGGGCGTGATTGGGCGCCTTTCTCACGGAAATAGCTCCCCGCCTTGCGTACATCCTCCAGTGTATTCCCGGGCAATAATTGTGCTTCGAGCGCCCGGTAGCCTCCCAAGACAACTTCCTTGTAGAAGGTAGCAACTTCATCTGTGGGTGGACCCACCGTGACGGGATGTCCGATCTTGGCATAACATCCCTTAAAATGAGCAACGATCTCGTTTAGGATAATGTCACCTTCCTGGAGCGCTCGAGAGGAAGGAAAGGGATTGGGGAAAACCATCTTCGGATCATTCATGGAAGTTGATCCGATCATCATCAAGTGCACTCGTCCACCCCCATTCAAAATGGCATGTGAGCCAGCTGCAGCAAGCTGGTATTCACGGATTCCAGGTTTAGCAACCGAAATCAATGCTTCCAATGCCAGAACACAAAGCGCACCTGCTTTCGCCATGGCCTCGATTTCCTCCTCGCTTTTGATGGCGGTGAGCTCATGCAAAAGATGGGGTAGGAATTCGAACCTTGCTTTCGGAAGAAGCTTCTCAAGATCCTGGTAAACCTTGATGCCCATGAACTCAGGTCCATGACGATCAGCCTGGGTGATTCCAATGCGACCCTCCTCCAAACCAAGTTCTTTCAGACGCACCGCGATCACTTTCCCGTACTGCCCACCTTCCGAACTTCGCACATCACGGATACTGACCATCCGGCGCGCAGCCTCGATATGGCTCCCTGAATGAGGATAGATCAGGGTCGGCTCACCTTCCTTGGGAAAAACCGCGTATTGGCACATCCCACGGGCATCAATCAGACCTGTAGCCCAGGTCACAGCATCTGCATGACATAAAATATTCGGTCCTCCAGTCAAGATCAATGCGCCCAACCCATCCCTTTCCATAATCCTCCGTGCATGGGTGTAGCGTCTTTGATACTCTCCCTCGGTGAATTTATCGTAGGCCGCATCCGTATAATACGGGGAGTTGTAGATGGAGGAAAAATTCGTGGAATTATCGAGGTTATGACGCACTTCGTTCCAGTCATTTGTCATGGTACTCACTCCTGAAAGTTTGAATTTCCATGCTTGCCCACTTACTGGGGCCCATGGGTGATAAGGAAACTTCAACTTAGGTGGTTTCTTCTCACGGATCGCGCCGTACAATCCCTTCCCGCCAGGCATAGAGCCTTGTCTATATGCATTTAGTACAATTATCACTCTTGGGCATCTCGTTGCCCCAAATCGGTAAACGCCTACTGCTCATTATATTCATCGGAGTCGAGTACCCAAAGCTCATCTCCATCCTCTCCCGCAACAACAAACCATATCCTTCCCATCCTGTGCACCCTGGTACGATCGAGAACGCCCGGTACTGCAAGACTTCAGGCAAGGGCATCGGATGGAACGATCTCGCGATTTCGGTTGTAGGGGTCAATTCCGCTGGAACAAGAGGGACAGTTGTTATTGGGGCAGATGAAGGTGCAGGCGTAATAGTGACAGGGATGGGAGTGTTTGTGACTGTTGGAGAGGTCTTGGGAGGTGAACTGCAAGATCCAACCAAAACACTCGATAATCCTATTTGAAGCATGTCCCAGCATTTACGCCAATAAATCATCATTATTCCCATTTCGCTTAGTGAAAGAAATGCCTTTGGATCCGCCTAGCCCTTGAAAGAAGCCGCTTGAGGCTTTCCATGAAAACACATTGAATAAGCAGTTTTGAAAGAGTTTAATCTGTTTATCAAGCAAAGTCCAAAACCGTTGATTCCTATCCTCATATTTAACCCCAAAATAGACATAAGTCCTCGGTTGCAAATTCCCGTCTCAAAGCAATCAACTTCACAATGCAGGCTTAGAAATCATCTTCAATAGGTTTAAACCAGAATGGGAACTTATGCCGGATGTGTGATTAGATATTTCTAAACTGTGACATCTAAATAATCTCTTTATTGCTTTACTCTGGTGCTCTCACTCATCGTACTCAGTCCGGAAAAAACATCCCACTCAATAAAATGCATGTACTTGAGAGGTAATGCGAACACGCTGGTTAAAAACGATTCTGCTGGCTGTGATGATGACACATGTATGCCGGTGATCAACTTCGAGATCAACTATCAGCAGATTCTGGATGCTGGAAAAGCCGTCTAGCTCTACCTCGACCCAAGTGACAATCACAACCTTTCCAATAGCTTCAGCGTAGCCCTGCAGCGTACCATCGAGTTCTTCAATACCTACCTCAAAGGATCCTCATAACCCATCTCAGTTCATACCCTTTCCATAACCAATTTCATCGTTTCAGGATAGGGATTCAATAAGACTTTTGTGCGCAACTCATTTGGAACCTTGAAGCATTGAGAGGTAAAATGTCCCGATATTCAAGAAACTCCGAGAGGTATGTCCCGCGATATCTCCTAATTAAGCAAGCGAGACGAATGGAGACATGCGGACCGGTTCTCATCTCATGGAGAGTGCAGAATGAGCCGTTGGGTTAAACATTACATCAAACCAATCCCTGAGGGTGAAGAACCATATGTGGTGGATGATTCCATCTACAAGCGCTTCGACCAGCGCACCAACCTCACCGTTGGACGACGCCACGCATATGAAAAAATCCAGGAGGCTTTGAATGGCTTATTGGATGTGAGGGCTAACCGCGCCCAATCCGGTCGTTCCGGATACAGCCAGGTGGACTATGCCCTCTTCGCCTCGGCTGGCGTGATCGCAACCAGAAATGGGACTGCCATGAACCATTCCAACCGGGGCTTGACCTCCTGGACTTCTTTGGGGGCGAAGCTGCTGCCTGGCCTCGAGCCTTGGGAAGGATCTCCGGAGAAGGCTACCAGGATCGTTAAGCGCGCTGCGCTCTTCTTCGGCGCCGACCGGGTTGGAATCGCGCCGCTGGATCACCGATGGATCTTCTCACATGCTTTCTGGGAGGATGGATCCCATAAGGAAATCGTCTTCAGGGAACAAGATGCACCCATCGAAACCGAAGGTGAACTCCAAATCCCAGAGAAAATGCGCTGGGTGATCGTGATGGCTAACTGGATGAATCCGGAGGTCATCGCGTATACTCCCTCGCCAACCGGGACAGCCGAGACCCATCGGACCTACAGCCGTATGGCTTACCAGGTGACAGCCATGGCCGAGTTTTTACGCAGCCTGGGGTACCATGCCATCCCGTCCTTGAACGGATTGGGATTCAATATCCCCATCGCCATCGACGCCGGCTTGGGTGAACAAGGCAGGAACGGAAAGCTGATCCATCCCGAGTTCGGCCCCAGCCTGCGTATCTGCAAGGTCATCACCGACCTACCGCTCGTGCAGGATCATCCCATTCGTTTCGGCGCAAAAGAGTTCTGCGAAGAGTGTGATAAATGTACCAGGCACTGTCCAGCCCGATCGATTCCTACCGGAGGGCCAACCTGGGAAGTGCCAGGCGCTTACAACCATCCTGGGGTATTCAAATGGCACCTGGACAACGAGTCCTGTGTCCGCTACCGAGCCAAGAGCTTCGCCACCAACTGCGCAGTCTGCATCCGTGCTTGCCCCTTCACCAAGGGTCCCCACTGGGTCCACAATATCCCGCGCATGGCGATCTCGCACCTGCCGGCCTTGAATCCCCTCTGGTGTAAATTAGACTATCGCCTGGGTTACGGCAAACAGGTAGACGCGCAACGTTTTTGGCGGGAGTCGGTCTGAGGCAGGATTACAGAGAGATTACACCTGAATAGATCATATATAAGATGAGATAGTGGCCAGACGTTCGATCAGACATCTCAATTCCCAAGGTAATCTATCCTACTTGCGACCTGAAGTCGTTCAGATATAAAATCGCCCCCGTTGTATAGATTACGATAACTGTGCTCGGTCATGGCTGTTTATTTCAGCTAGCAACGATGTAAGGTAGGTCTTGGGTCGGGTCACCCTTGGAGCAATACAAGTGCGGTCCATTCACATCATCTACCAGCTGCTGCTTATCTCCGTTATCCTCATTCTGCTGACTTCCTGCAAGAGCCCGACGATCATTCCTGATGATGTTAATGTTGAGACCGATGCCTCCGATGTCGAAGTTGAGACCAATCCCCAGAGGGACTCTTTTTCCATCCGCATCCTCACCCAAAATACCTACCTGCTGCCCTCGTACAGTGAGCACCTTGAATCCCGTCTCCCTTGCATTCAAGAGATGCTTTCTGATTACCACATTCTTGCCCTGCAGGAGGTATTCGACGATTGCTCCGGCTCTGACTGTGCTGCCAATAAGGGCACCTTATACGCCTGCATTCAGGTGGGCACCACGCCGCAGGACTACATCCACCTGTATAACACTCACATACAATCCGACGAAGACGAGCCCGATACCCGTGCCAAGCAGTTGCGAGAATTGCAGGGGTTCATCATTGCCGTGACCTCGGATGATCGGCCCTCAGCCGGACCTGTGGAACATCCAGTGATCCTGCTAGGAGATCTCAACATCGACGGGCAATCGACCAACGATGAGTACACTTAACTGTGCAAAGAGCTTGCCAGCACCGCGGACTTGATCGACCTCTGGATTCCTACCCTCACCCCTGACCCTCAGACCACACCCTCAGTACTTGAGCCTGGCTATATGAACGTAGGCACATCCTACAAAGTGAAAGTTGAGGACCTCATGAAGCAGTACGATGCATACTTGACCTAATTCTGGGGTCCCCAGGGAAACGTGCTTGCCTCAGATGAGGACACCAACCCCGCCTATACGACTATACCTTCTCCTGGTATGGAAGGGAAACCTGGACCCTAGGATATCTTCTCACTGTATCCCGTCCCTCATACTCCGTCGGATCAGTCCTACTGTTTTAAAGATCCGCCTGACGAACTAGGCACCATCACCGGCGACCTGGCACAGTGGTTATCCCAGAAGACTGCCCCAGCCGACCGCTCCTTCAAAATTGAGGCTTTGACTGATTCACAGGACCTGCGGCAAGTTGAGAGACTCAAGACATTGTTCCAGTCCTGGAGCTTTGTGCTCTCTAACACTACAATTTTTCGGCGTGATGGTGATGACTTTGAAGTCTCCGAACCAGGCTTTGAGGGGAGCTTCGAGCTGGTGCCCGAAGGGGAAGGTACGCAGCTCCAGTACTTAGTCAGCCGAGACGACATGCCGTTGCGCACCTGCCGTAAGGTCAGCACAAGCGAGGCCTGTAACTTCCATTCACAGACCCCCTCCGACCACCTCGGTCTGGCATTGGAGATTGTCTTCAGCCAGCCCAGAAGGGCTACATCTGCTGCATCATCTGATGTGTCTCCGATTGCTCCTGAGCCGGTCATCATCCCCACCAGCACAGTTGAGCTCCAAGCCCCTGGCGCCGAATATGCGAGCGCGCTGGCAGCCCTGATACAGGCAGTCAACGAACGACAGGCAGCGATCGATTCCCCGCTCACAGACTGGGGATTGCAGGGGAATTTGCAAACGGCCATCAACCAGGTCCAGGATCCTTTGAGGCTTGCCAAGCTCATTGAACAGGAAGTGCGTAGCTTGATCGGCTCCGCTCACTATCCGATGCTTCCAGTATCTCTTCAGCCCGGCTGCACCTGCTGGTCAAGAAGGCCTACAGCGCTCATTACACGTCGACGATGCGAACACTGATAAGGAAGGTCCTCCTGGATTCAATATCCAGATCTATGCTGGGAGCTGCGATCCGGAGAATGGAGCAGGCGACAGCTGGGGTGCTGGCCTAGGCGAGTGGCTTTACGTAGAGGGGATAGCCCAAAGCTCATGGGATTGCTGCTCGTTGGCTGGAGGTAGCCTGTCCATCCTTGCAGAAGTCTTCCCAGCTTATCTCACAAGCAGCCTTGATCCCGGAGCTGAATGGGCTGATGAAGTGTCACAATATAAGCTGCAGTTAGCTGACGAGAGCTACTCCAGCGCGCCCGGTGTACGCAACGTCCGCGAGGATACCTTCAAACTCTACGGGAAACACACCGATCAGCTCCTGCTCGTGCAGCTCGTCTTTACGCCATTGCCTTAAGCAAGCCGGCAGGGGGAATAATCTGCTACCAGTGTGGTCTGCCTCCTCCCACCATCCCTCGCCCGAACTTAGGTGGGAGTACTGCGCCAATACCGAGCTCGCTACCGCCACAACTGGGATATGCTGGACCGATGAGCGAGGATTTTAGCGATCCCGCCCACGGAGATGCCCCAGCAAAGGGCCAACCTGGCAGAAAGCGAAGGGGTCATTACCGATCGCCGCAGGTGTACATTCTCGCTGCACTTCCCGTCAGCCTACGGTTAGGAAATGCTACCCAGGACCCAAGCCAGGCTGGCAGTCGCCGCCGAAATGATTTGCCCTTCGTGTAATATCCTCTCGGATTTCGATCCGCCCCAATAAAGCTCAATCATACTTCAAGTACAAATACTATCTTCACATCCAGTCAACGCCCCCAGAATCGTTTAATGAATCTGAGTAGATGTTAGGAGCAGCTGAAAAGTAGACTCTCATTCACTTCAAATGTGGACTCGGAAACCCTCCAATGGAAGTGTGAGCGAATGAACCATACGTTCTTTCCACCAGATACGGATATTCATGATATTCTTCTCCAGATTAGGGACCATATGGATATCCACGTACTCCCGCAAGGGAGTATTTGGTACCTGAATATCGTGTCCGAACAGGGAGATACGTCGATAGGCATTGATCATTCGCTTCTCGCGGAGGCAAAAGACATCATCGGGTGAAGTAAAGGGTTCAGGGATGGAGAAAGGCCGGAAAAGGCTGTTCCCTTCATCGATCGCCTTCTCAAATCGAATGCGGGGGATTTCTTGGGTTGTAGAATGGACCTGGTGATTGTTATAGCGGTCGAGTTCTTCATGCAAGACCTCTCTTGCCTCTGCAGCCTCTGCGATGTTTTCCAGAGCGCAAGTTCGGATGATGCGATCCTGCATCCAGCGGTAAGGTCTCTCGACTTTGCCTTTTGCCTGGGGAGATAGAGCGAATATGACCTTTACCCCCAACAGGCTCATCATCTTGCCCCATTGGGTCTCGACATCGTCGGTTTGGAGCACATGATTACGCCAGAAGCTATCCCTGCCCTGAATAAAGCGAAAGACCCGCAGGCAGTCAACATAGTAGCGTATAGGGACGCCATATGTCTCAATCAAGGTCTGAGTAGCCTGGATATGGGCCCAGGTGGTCTCCCCAGAGAAGAAATCGGCGAACAGGATCTTACGGCTATAGTCATCGATGGAGGTGATCAAGGTCCACTTTTCTTTGGCAAAGGGAGTCCAACGATGGGTCGATCCATCATGCTGGATCAAGGCGCCGATTGAAGCGGCCAAGACCTCACGATCATGGGCTTCCTTCTTCCTGCGAGGCTTATGACAACCCAACTTCTTGGCGCGATCGATGATGGTGTTGACCGAGACGCCGACTCCCTGTTTTCGAAGACGGTCGCGCAAGGCCGAGTAGTTGTATCCGGAAATGGGTATCTCAGGATCCTCGATGAGGCTCTTCTCACGCAGCAGCTCCCTCTCGATGGATGCTTCTGCTTCCAGTGAGATTTTCCTTGGTGTGGTGCGTTGGTAGGAGATCGAGAAAGCTTCGGGGTCTTTCCGATACTCCTTCCAAAGAACGAAGAAACGCGCTCTACTGATGTCCAGCGCCTCTTGAACTTCTTCCCTGCTCATCAGACCTAGCGCATACGTCTGGAAGAGAAATGCGACCTGCTTATCTAAAAAACGTTTGTGAAGTTGTGCCAAGGTTCCCTCCATAGGATAGTGAGGGAACCAAGTAGGGGAGTCCAATTTTCAATTGAAAAGGAGTCCAGCTTTCAATTGCAAAGAGTCCACTTTTCAATTTCAAATGACATGAAGCATGTTTTTGATTGACAAAAACATCACCACTGAGGACAATAAACCCGCTGAACTCACAACCAATATCCCAGGCTCAATCCATCCAACTTTTTCAGCGTCTTTAATCTGTTCTCTGATTTATTGGTTCCAGCCGTCATACCAGTTGCAGATCCAACATTCGACAATTGATACAAAATTTGAATTAGCGCTAGGACAATATGCAAATCATGGATAAGCGATTGGATAACTTTGTACGCTTAAATTATTATTCCTAATCCCCAATAATAAGCCCGTATGATTTCTATATCAGCTATCCATTTCATTAACCTCCATGGGCGGTGCACCCCATTTTTGGTACATATTTACCCCATCGGAATTGTGATGTTACATCCATGGCACAGAGACGCGATAAAGAATACTGGTGCTTGATATGCAATCGATGAGTGCCTTCGTTCGTTGCTGCAATAATCTATCCTTTCTGACACGAGGGCTTGAAGCTCCTCCAATGTCTGAGCGTCAAGGAGAAGAGGGCGGTTTTCTGTCTTGAAGTGACTGTTGAAAGCTTCTATTTCCGGATTGTCTCCCAAATCCTCATCTGTAATGGTCCGTAGGGCTTCTACAGCCCGATCCATGACGAGCAGCTCCTCATCGTTCAACGCCTGTATCAATGCCGGGACGGCGGATATAGCCGCAGGCCCAATGCGTCCGAGCGAATAGGCTGCATTCTCACGCACCCACCAATCCTCATCTCCGAGTGCGCTGGCCAACGCTGACACGGCCGCTGACGCCTCGGCTTCGAAACACCCTAATGAGTTTGCGGCACTTGCACGAGTTCCCGCATCCGGGTCTTGTAGTGCAGCAATGAGAGCAGGTACGACGACTTGGGCGTCCTGGCATATCCATCCCAGAGTTGATGCCATAGTGTGATGGGATTGGTTTGGATCACGCAAAATGCCGAGCAAACTGGGCAACAACGCCTTGCCCAGTTCAGCTTTATCATCCAATAGCTGATGCGTAGCATTAATACCATCGAGGCTATCCACAGTGTATTCAGTCAGATCACCAGGGGAATCGATAGCCAGCAATACAACCTGTGGTCCCCACAGGATTTGAAAACCATCCAGGACAGCCATATACCAGACACCTTCAAACGGTGCCTTATCAGGTGATTCCGGAGAAGAACCTACCGTCTCGGGTGGGGGGAACTTCTCATTCACTCTCAAATCAATCGGGTCGAGTCCCGGGCTGCTTAATTGGACTTTGCCTTCGCCTGCCTAAGCTCATTCGGAAACGTGTCCATATTGAGGAAATTCTGTTTTACATCAAGGCATAGGCTTGTCACCTGCATCCCATCCCACGCTAGCAAGAGCAGTGGAAGTGGAGTTGGCAAAGGCGTTGTTGAAGGCAATGGGGATGCTAATGGTCTGGGAGTGGGAGCAGGAGATCCTATCGTGCAGGCAACCATAACAGCTATCAGGATAAGGACAACAACTGTGCACCTTCTAGCAGTCATAGGCTGTACCCCTTCCTTGGATCTCGGAATCATAGCGCCTCGCATCCAGAGTATGCAAGCGCAGCCAATCCGCAAACAAATTTACAATGTAAAACCTGTCTGCCAAGGACATTTGCATCAGGGCAAGCGAAGTAAGCGGGTCGTCTGCATATGGTTTTCGGGTGCATTTATGAAACGCTGAATACGGAGATTCATCGACATACCTCAATCCGTAAACAGGCAATTCCAAAACCAACGTATGTTGATAGATGACCTCTTGATATCCAGGTCCCAGAACGCGGTGAACCTCTTTTGCCGCTGCGATGATCTGAGAAGTAATGGCTAAGTGGGGATACTCTTCCTTCACATATTCTGGTTGTATCTCCCCCATAGCTTGCTCCTTATACTGTCATACATCATGCGACGAATTCTTCAGGCTGTTCTATCCATGCCTAATTATCTGTTGAACCCTCGAAAGATCAAAACCTGAACCGCTGGAGCGCTGAGAATGATGATCCCTCTGAACTCATAATTAAGATCTCATGCTCAACCCATTCATCTTTTTCAGTGCTTTCAGTTATTTCAGTGTTTCAGTGGGTCCGTTCTTTCAGTGGTTTCAATCCATTTAGCGTGATCTGCGGTTCCCCTCTTTCAGCGCTTTCAGAGATTTCAGCGCTTCAGCGGTCCAGCGCCATCTGTACCTCAGTGGTTCCGATATTCCCTGGATAACTTGGCTAAAAACGCCTGCGCCTCATGGTAATGCTCGAAGTTTTGCTCCACTGCCCTAAACTCAGGGGTGTGAGCGATCTTACGGCCGTTTACCACCCTCGTTCCCAGCTTCTTATGCAGCAATTCGTGGTGCATCACATGGTCGATCACATATGCCGGCACATCTCGTGAATCAAGCCCGATGCTGATCATTAAGGTGTCCGTTGCTGGAAGATAATGGCCGAACTTGGTGTGTGTGATGATCTTGTTCCATGTTAAGATCGGTCTCTCCATCCGCCCCTGGAAGTAACGATCGTTTACCCGCTTGAAAACCTCTTCCAGATCATACCTTTCCCCGCGAGTCCTCTCCTCCAGTTGAACACCGATCATCTCAATGGTCAGAAGAGTTTCGGAGAACTCTTCCGTATCCGCATACTGCCGGATGCGAGACTTGGGCGCCCCGCCTGTTGGTGAAACCACAGCAGCCATCAGATCCTTGATGCTCGAACGATGTGCACGAATGAAGGCTTCATTAATCACAATATGACGAACATCTTTCTTGAACTGTACCCGGTACAGCCCAGCGAGGTTGTAAAACTCGATATGCCCATCAGGTACCTTGCGGCATACTCTCGTCAGCATACGGAAATGGTCATCGAA
>Ga0154793_1058_pt4 | contig 15524 bp, 15 predicted proteins | sample Rifle2008BG16ft_FD_105801 | JGI IMG/M metagenome (GOLD analysis project Ga0154793, IMG submission 105801) | Chloroflexi bacterium RBG_16_48_8 | reverse complement strand
AGCGACTTTCACCTTGGGAGGTGGAAGGACGTGCACAAGAACTGATCGCCAGGTTCCATGGATATGCTGGAAGGTGTGGGGTAACGTTGCCCGGGATAAAGAGATAGGTTCACGGAGCAAGATGAACATGGACAGGAAAGAAAGGCAGAGTTGTGGTGCTGAATTTTTGGGCTTCGTGGTGCCCGCCCTGCAGGGCGGAGATGCCCGCTTTGCAGCAGGTTTATGAGAATAACCGCGATCGAGGGTTGGAAGTCTTAGCGGTCAACATAACCTATCAGGACCGTGAAACGAATGCCAGGGCTTTTGCAGACGAGATGGGTTTGAGCTTCCCGATCCTCTTGGAGCGTACAGGTGAGAAGGCAAGGGGGTATCAGTTGCGCGCCATGCCCTCCACCTTTTTCATCGACCGGGAGGGCGTGATCCGAAGGGTCATTTTAGGAGGCCCCATGAGCGAGGCCACCCTTCAGACAGTGGTTGAGGAGCTGTTAGGGGAAGTGCCCTGATGTTCCCGATCGTGCAATTGGGACCCTTAGCCATCCAGCTCCCAGGGTTATTTCTCCTGGCTGGAGTTTGGATAGCAATAAGCATCCTTGAGAAAGAAGCGCCCAGGCGCAGCCTCTCAACATCTACGTTGAGCAACTTGATCCTGATCGGACTCGTGGCTGGGGTTGTAGGGGAGCGTCAGATGGTATGCTGTGGGGTTCATCGATGTTTATGTTGAAAATCCGTTGAGCCTTTTCTCCCTCAATCTGGCCACCCTGGCTCAGGAAGAGGGCCTCCTCGCCGGTTTGCTGGCAGCATGGATCTATGGACAGCGCAAGGGCTTGCCGCTTTGGCCGACATTGGACGCCCTGGCTCCCGGTTTTGCCGTTTTCGGTCTGGCTTTGGGGCTCTCGCATCTCTCCAGCGGGGATCCCTTCGGCGCTCCCAGCTCGGTCCCTTGGGCGATCGAACTTTGGGGCGAGCGTAGGCACCCCTCGCAGATTTATGAGATCCTGATCGCCTCCTTGATTATTTTCGTCCTTTGGCGGACACGAGTGTGGCAGACGTTCCCTGGATTTACTTTTCTGGCATGGATGGGGATGGTGGCTGGGAGTCGTCTCTTTCTGGAGGCTTTCCGAGGGGACAGCGCCCTTATTGTGGGGAGCGTTCGAAGTGCGCAGGTGGTTAGCCTTGTCGTCCTCTTGGGGGCGATGTTGGGACTGCATGTACTGAGTGGGAGGCGATCTCGGGTAGAGCTGGGGAATAGAGTCCTTCTATTTCCTCACCCACAGTCTCCGAGCCTGCAGGAGGATCGTCCAGTGTAGAGACGTTCAGGCGAACGAATCTATTTCTTCCACTGTTCACAATAGGCAGTGTTTCAATCACTGATCTCATCTACACGCGAGGATAATGCCTCTGTTGGATCCTGTCCCTCTTCCCGATAGGCAGCGTCCTGAAAGAGGCGGACCTGGCCTCGTCGGATCAAGTAACCACGACCAGAGGGGAGGCTCGATGGGGGTTACCCATAGGGCCGACGTGCGAAATTGAACTGATCCATCCCTTCATCGCCCCCAAGCAGCACGCCACAGCTGTGTTTACAAACGCGCTGCATGAAAGGATCGTCAAAGTCCCTGGGAAGTTCCGAAGTGTTGCCTGTGATAATAAAGCTAACGCTCAATTCGGCACCTTTTACAAGGCAGTCAACCAGTTGATTTCGCTCGTTCCCACATTTAGAAGCAAAATTCTCATAATCATCAATTGCTACCAGGATATTTGGCTAACGACTGAGTACTGTGCGATGGTCGAATTGTTCTGGATTCTGTTCGTAAGCACCTTCGAGGGCTTCCTGACGGCGACTGATCTCGTGATATAAGCGATCCAGGGTCGCTCCTAAGGCAGATTTCGTTCCAATGTATTCCCATTGATGGGGCAGGTTGCGAAAAGCCACCAGCGTCCTGGCATGGAAGTCGATAAGCACAAATTGCCCATCTTCCGGTGAATACTGTTCGGCCAGACCGATCAGCCAGGTTCACAGCAAAGTCGTTTTACCAGATTGAACTGAAGTGCCGGCAACGAGAAAGGTAGGACCATCCTCGTACAAGGCGAGGGCAAGGGGCTGTAAACTCTGATGATCTTGCCCAAGGAATGTAAGTAGGGGGGGCGAGGTTGGTCTTTCGCCCTAACCGATCGTCTGTGACTTTCAGAGATGGAGACCAGCAATGAATTTATATACATATTTTTTGTAGCAACAAAAGAAAATGCGCCGCCAGGTCTTTTGGCGGCGCATTATTTAATTAATTAGCCAAGTTACTCCGTCTCTATGCCGAATGCCTCCTCCAGGAACTCTAGAATCAGTGCCAATGGATTCGGAACCAGTTCGGGTTTAATGAGCATCATCCCATGTTCTTCCCCCTCGTACATAGTGGTTTGATAGTGCTCTCCGGAGGCGGATAGGCAGGTGAAAGCTGAGGGGGGATCGCCCTTGGCTGCCAGACACCAAACCGGTATCTCTTCCTCATCCAGTTGTGTAACAACCTCGTCATAAGGTATTCCCAGGTAGCTGCCGGGTGAGAGCGAGAAGCCACCCAGGCATACTCCACCTCCCACGATAAACTCGGAGCAGCCATCCGGCGCAGCATCCGCACCGATACTGGCACCGATGGCAACGATTTGATCCGGATCTACTCCGGGCAATCCACTCACGGTTTTAAAAGCCGCTACAGCATCCAAAAGCCAGCCTTCTGGATTTTCTAGCCCGGCTTCGCTCTCACAAAAATCGCGAAAATCGAATGTGAATATGGCAAAAGATACATCCTTGAGTGCGGGCGGAAACCAGGAGGGATCGAGCCAGGGACCCATCAACTGTTCCCTACATTCTGCCCCAATCCCAGCCTCCCAACCTGGAAAGGTGGCTAGTTCTTCCGGTCGATTTTGCAGCCATGGCGCGATTGCAAGCCAGTCGCGCTGATCGCCGCCGGCCCAATGCATCAGGATCACCGCCGGTGCAGGGTTTACCCCGGCGGGATAATAGTAACCAACTAGGTTTTTACCATCCTCCGCTTGAAATTCGACATGCTGTGGTTCAGCAGGAAGTGCAACCGGGCCAGTTTCTTCAGTCGGAACTTGCGTTGGTTCAGGTGTGGTCGTGGGGGGGATGGCCGTCGGTTCAGGCGGTTTGACCTCTGTGGGTTGGGGCAGCGTTGGCGCTGCATCCTTTAGCTGCGTAGCTGTGACTGTCCCCGAGGTGCTCTTGCAGCTGGTCAGGGAGAAGGGGAGGACCAAGAAAATCAAGATTGCCCTCCTTATCAATGAAAGATCGTGTTTTGCACTCATATGTTCTTCCTACTACCTTAAGTTTAGGCACAAATGTGACTTATAAGGCGGAAATTTTCGCACATTTCAGGATCGCGCGCCACCGTATCCGTTTTTTAATTGACCCGCATCTGTCCAGCCTAACGCATCCCCATGAAGGGAGGTGAGGTCTTCCACCCATTCAGGCGTGAACTCGCCCAACTTCATGAGATTGGACTTTCTTTGCACGCGGTCTTCGAGGTGCACAACCCTCTCTTGTTTGACCAGGAAAAGGGTCTCTTGACAGCTTAAGGAGGGTTTATGCTACAGTGGTTGGTCCTTATCGGCCACAATGAAATCGGCAAACTCGGCTGCTCGGGCCCGATACCGCTCAAACAAGGTCGAAATTCGCTCTTGGGAAGCCCGCCCTCTCTTTGGCTGCACATAGCCAACAGGCAATATGACCGGAGGATTCACCCTTCCCTGAAATTCTGATTGGAGATTGCAGGTCACACTGAAATGTGGCCTCGGATGCTCCTCCACACACCGTCTGACAGGTCTGCCACGTCCTGTCGGGCATCTTCCCGATGGACGAGCAATACCCGTTGATGGGGTCGACGGGCTGTAAAAGGAGAAGTGAACGATCGGATTCCGGGGGATCAATCTTCCAACACATATCAAGTAAAATACACACTCATCTTGGTGATAGACGGGTGGATTCCCGATGGATCTTCTTCGCTCCATCTATTAAACTTGGATGTGTCTTCTCGAGGGGACTGCTCTCAATCCAATAACGGCATCAACAGCTTGGATCACAGTCCAATTGAAAAGTTGAAAGGCAGTAGAGATGGCTAAAGTTATCGTCTCCATCGATCAGGGGACCACAAGCACCCGCTGTATGATCTTCAACCATCAGGGGGAACCGGTTGGCGCTCATCAACTGGAACACGAGCAGATCTACCCCCAACCGGGTTGGGTTGAGCATGATCCCATGGAAATCTGGTCCAGGACGCAGGATGTCGTCCGAGAGGCCTTGGATAAAGCCGACGCTGCAGTGAGCGACATCGCCGCGATTGGCATCACCAACCAGCGCGAGACCGCGGTGGTCTGGGACCGGGAAACGGGCAAACCTTACTGCAACGCCATCGTCTGGCAGGACACGAGAACGAGCGAGATCATTCATGATCTGGGGAGGGAAGGGGGGCAAGATCGCTTCCGTCGCAAGGTTGGCCTGCCCCTGGCAACCTACTTCTCGGGTCCAAAAATTCGATGGATCCTGGATCATGTGGAGGGTGTTCGCCAGGAGGCTGAAGCGGGTCAGGCCATCTTTGGGAACATCGATACCTGGTTGATCTGGAATTTAACGGGCGGGGTAAAGGGCGGCAAGCATGTCACCGATGTCACCAACGCCAGCCGTACCATGCTGATGGACCTCGAGAGGCTGCAATGGGATCCAGAGATTTGCGACACCATGGGCATTCCGATAGGGATGCTGCCAATGGTCTGTTCTTCGTCGGAGGTTTATGGTCATTCCACGCAGGATGGACCCTTCGGTGAGGTCATCCCTGTTGCAGGAGATCTGGGCGATCAGCAGGCAGCCACGGTTGGTCAGGCATGCTTTGAGGTCGGGGAGGCGAAAAACACCTACGGAACTGGCTGTTTCATGATCCTGAATACGGGGACCGAAATCGTTCAATCTGAAAACGGATTGTTAACGACCGTATGTTATCAATTCGGTGAGGAAGAAACGGTTTATGCCCTGGAAGGCTCCATCGCTATAACAGGTGCGCTCGTGCAGTGGCTGCGCGACAATTTGAAGCTGATCGATTCTGCGTCAGAGATTGAGAGCTTGGCCAAGACGGTCGAGGATAACGGCGGTATCTATTTCGTACCGGCTTTCTCCGGGCTCTTTGCGCCCTATTGGCGAGCGGATGCAAGGGGCGCCATTGTAGGGCTGACACGCTATGTGAATCGTGGCCATTTTGCCAGGGCGACCTTGGAGGCCACTGCTTACCAGACACGAGAGGTCCTGGATGCGATGAACGCCGATTCAGGCGTTGTGCTCAAATCCCTCAAGGTTGACGGCGGGATGGTAAAGAACGAAATGCTCATGCAGTTCCAGGCGGACGTCTTGGGTGTACCTGTCATCCGCCCCACCGTACCTGAAACCACCGCACTGGGAGCGGCTTACGCGGCTGGGTATGCGGTTGGTTTTTGGAAGAGCCAGGATGAAATGCGGCAGAATTGGAAGGCCGATAAGACCTGGCAGCCCAACCTTGAAAGCAAAGCAAGTACCGAGTTCTATGCCATGTGGAAAAAGGCCGTGACTCGAACCTTTCATTGGGTTGAGGCGGAATGAGGTTCTTTGAATGCTGAGCAGAGAAGCACGGATTACACATTACAAGAAGAACCCGGAAGTTAGTGTGCTGATGGTAGGGGCAGGGATCAACGGCATCGGCGCTTTCTGGGATTTGGCTTTGCAGGGAGTGGACGTCCTCCTGGTAGACCAAGGGGATTACTGCTGCGGCGCCAGCGCAGCCTCTTCGCATATGGTGCATGGTGGAATCCGTTATCTCGAAAATGGGGAGTTCCGCCTGGTGCGTGAGGCCGTCCAGGAACGAAATCGGCTCATTGAAAACGCACCCCACTTAGTGAAACCACTGCCGACAACCTTTCCCATCTTTCAATGGTTCTCGGGAATTCTCAATGCACCCCTGAAATTCCTGGGTGTGCTCGATCGTCCTGCGGAGCGGGGCGCTATCGTCATCAAGTTGGGGATGATTCTCTACGACCTCTACACCCGAGGACAAGGGACTGTCCCCAAGCATGTGTTCATGGGCAGAGGTAAATCATTGGTACGGTTTCCAGCCTTGAACCCGGAGGTGATCTTCACCGGGACGTACTACGATGCGGCCATGCCCTCCCCAGAGCGCATCGCGATCGAGTTGGTGCTGGATGCGGTGCAGGCCAGCGAGAAAGCCATTCCCCTCAACTATGTCAGCCTTGAATCGACGCGTGATGATAGGGTAATGCTAAGAGACGAAATCACGGGCGAACGGTTCGGTGTTATCCCCCAGGTGGTGGCAAACGCCGGGGGTCCGTGGATCGACATCGTCAACCGTTCTCTGGGAAAGGAAACCCTTTTCATAGGAGGGACGAAGGGATCCCATCTTGTGCTGGATCATCCCGCATTAAGAAAAGCGATTGGAGAACATGAATTCTTCTTTGAGAACAAGGATGGTCGCATCGTCTTGATTTTTCCTCTGGAGGACCGCGTCCTCATCGGTACGTCCGATATCCGCAGCGATGACCCCGATGATGCTGTCATTACTGAAGACGAAGTCCAATATTTCTTCAACATGATCGAAAGGGTGTTTCCGGGAATTGCAGTCAACCATTCGCATATTGTTTTCACCTTCTCCGGCGTCCGTCCATTAGCTTATAGCGAGTCGCAAAGCACCAGTCAGATAAGCCGCGATCATAAGATTGAAGAGATTATGGTTGAAGGTTCCCGGAGTTTCCCGGTTTTTTCTCTCGTGGGTGGTAAGTGGACCACTTTCCGCGCCTTGGCTGAACAGGTGAGCGACAGGGTCATGGAAAAATTAGAACTTCGTCGTCAGGCCTCAACGGCGGAGATCGAAATAGGGGGTGGCAAGGATTATCCAAAAGCGCGGGAAAGCCAAGAGAAGTGGATCGCAGAGCTTTCCGAGAAGACGGGTTTGCCGTTGGAGCGAATCGAGACCTTGTTTTCTCGTTACGGCACTCGAGCTGAGGAGGTAGCAGAATTTAGTTGTAGTGGCGAGGAACATCCACTTATGAATTACCCTGATTTTAGCTCAAGAGAGGTCGCCTATATCGTCCAACACGAAGATGTTGCTCATCTGGATGATTTCCTCTTTCGGAGGTCCATGATGGGGATGCTGGGCAGAAGCACGGAGGAGGGATTGAGAGAACTTGGCAATGTCATCGGGAAGGTGAAGGCGTGGGATGAGATTAGGATTCAGGACGAGATCCAGCGAACCATCCATATTCTAAGATCAAAACACAAGATGGAGTTTACGCGATATCTGGGGGATTGATCTTTCCGGTTGCAAGATGAGAACGGAAACCGGAACCTCTGAACGCATTTTGATTGCGATATATCAAAGCGATTACGCCCTCAAAACGGGAGCGGGCAGATGGATCAAGGTTATGAGTTGAGTAGGAGAAAACCGAGTCTCGCAGGATTTCAAATGATCCATGATCTTAAGGTTCCCAAGAAAGACGAACTAAACAGTCAAACTCATCCATTTCAATGTTCGAATGCATACCCTGAAGATCCTGATTCATTACCCCCTGGAGGTTATGCCTATATAGCACCTTCATCATCGGGGTTCGAATCGGGGGAACGTTTTTGGTTTATCAGGCAGGCTCAACCCTTCTTTTGATTGTTCTGATTGAACTGTCCCAAGATCGTTTAGTTTTGAAGGAGGAGCATGAAACACTATTTCCGATAGATAAGATCACCGGAAGCTCAAACACCTCTACCTCAAAACCAAAAGAAGTTTGCACTATAAAATGAACTACCCCCATCCTTACTCAAAATTCCTATTGCAATTTTTTCTCGGATTTTGTAGGGTATCAATGGAAAGATGTAATCATAGGGATAGAGGGGATATTCGACCTTTGGCACAGCAAGCAGTATACTTCTGCATTAAACCTCTTGGGGAGACGGAATTGGATGGCAGGTTCAACGATTCTCATTGTTGAGGATGAAAAAGACGCGGTAGAGATGTACCGCATCGTGCTGGAGGTCGAAGGTTACCAGGTGATGGTTGCCTATACCCTTCAGGCCGCGATAAAACAACTGGAAAAGAAAAAGCCAGACCTCGTTTTGTTAGATGTCGTGCTGCGTGGGTCCTCTGGCCTTGATCTTTGTGAGAAGATCCGCCAGGATCCCGAGCTCGCGGATATGCCCATCGTGATCATCTCCAACCTGGATTCTCCTGAAGATATCAGAGCCGGGCTGGATGCTGGAGCGAATGTCTATTTGACCAAGCCCATCTCGCAAGATGAACTCCTGGAAGCCGTTCAACAGAACTTGAGGCTGCAATTGCCAGGGACTTCCTCAGAATCTCCATGACCGGGGGCGGAATCGTATCGCGACAGGCGAGAGGGGGCACTTTTGTGAATGGCTTTCCCTCGAAGTTAAAAGCAGGTCGGGTATTTAAGCCCCACCTGCCTCGCATATTTTATACCCTGCGGCGGGTTTCCTTTATCTGACCTAATTTGGGCTTGGAGCCCGCCGCAGGGTTGAATTGAGAAACGCTTGCGGTTCCAAGGCGATCACCCAGCTATGGATGGTGCGGATGACAGTTCTATAATTATGGCTCAGCCATCGCAGGGTGGTGGTTGATAAGACCTCTCGTAAAGCGCCCAATAGGGTAACCACGTTCCTCTTGGTGGAGGAGTAGCCCATCAATCCGATGCGCAAGACTTTTCTCTTCAACTCACCCAACCCGCCGCTGATTTCGATATCAAATTTGTTCAACAGGCGCGCCCTGAGTTGGGCGTTGTCCACACCTGTAGGGACGCGAGGCGTGCTGAGAGTAGGCAGGCGATAGGCTTCCTCCACATGCATTTCCATCCCACAGCATCTGTGCGTTTTCTCTATGACGGGCGAAGCGCGGTTCCAAGCCTTCCTCGAGGACAATGCGCAGCGCTTCTCGCAAGGCAAAGTTCATTGAGATGGGAGCCGTGTGATGGTAGGTTCGTTCGCTTCCCCAATACTTCTCAAGAAGACTCAAATCCAGGTACCAATTTGCGACTTTGGTTTTACGGTTGTGAAGCTTTTCCATGGCACGATCGCCAAAGGTCAGTGGCGCAAGTCCGGGCGGGCAGGAAAGAGCTTTCTGGCTGCCGCTGTAAGCTGCGTCTACATCCCAGTCGTCAACTTTGACGGGTGTCCCACCCAAGGAAGTGACACAATCCATGAGCAGCAATGCACCGTGTCGATGGACGACTTCCGCCAATGCCTCCATGGGCTGCATAGCCCCAGTGGAGGTCTCGGCGTGCACGATTCCCACCAGCTTGGCAGGATGTTTTTTAAGAGCAGCGTCAATTTCCTCAGGAGTGAATACCTCTCCCCACGGGCAGATCGATCTGGTGCACTTCGGCGCCGTAGCGACCGGCCATGTCGACCATGCGCATGCTGAAGTAACCATTGACACAGACGAGGAAAGGGTCACCCGGCTCAATCAGGTTGCAGAGCATGGCTTCCATGCCAGCGCTGCCCGTGCCGGGTATGGGAATAGTGAGGCGGTTCTTGGTCTCAAAGACTTCGCGCAGCATATCCTGGACCTCATTCATGAGTTCGACGAAGGTCGGATCCAGATGCCCGGCGAGGGGAGGGCTCATGACACTCAGGACGCGCGGATGAACCATGCTGGGTCCTGGTCCTAAAAAGAGACGCTCAGGGGTATTCAGATCTGTATATCCTGTCATTTTAAAGACACCCGGTATAGAAGTGGTGTGTGGTATTGCAGTTCAATTGCCACAGATCGCTCGCCTAAGAGATGCTGATTTCCAATGGGTTGACAAATGGAATTTGAGCCATCTTGGCAGCGGAATATGAATATTTTAGCGGTTGTGAAGGGTCAGAAGCAAATTCGATTAATCATCATTTCTTTGGAGATTATACATGGATAGCGGAAGAAAGCCGGTGAAAGGATCGTCTCATGGGGTTTCATTCCCGTGCGGAGACGAGAGTGGCAAAGCCCCCTTCTTCTTATCGGAAGAAGAGAATGCGGGATGTTTGTGAGATGATGAAAGGCATGATTGGGATAAACGAAATCCGCTTTCCAGAAGGTTTCTCTTCCCTCGAAGGCTGCTTCGTGGACAAGCGGATTTCGTTTGAGTTTATGGGACGTTGTTGATGCCGTCGACGATTTGGGAAAATACGTTTCCAATGGCGGGGCCCAGAAGAGCTAAAATCGCAATAACGACTACAGCCACCAGGACCAAAATCAAAGCATATTCCACAAGCCCCTGTCCTCTTTCAGTACCAAGATGTAGCATCTGATTCGCCTCCTTTCTCCTCTTGGATGTTATTACCACTCTAAAAGGGTGGTTTCAGGATGTCTTGAATGATGAGCACCAACATCAATCCAAGGAATGCCACCAGGCCAACCCCATGGACCAGCTTTTCAACCTTGACATCGAGACCCTTACCCCGAAGAACCTCCAGCAGGACAAACGCAATCCGACCACCGTCGAGGGCCGGTAGAGGAAGGATATTGGTTAGTCCCAAGGCGATGCTGATAGCTGCAGCGAAGTTCAGGATTGGGAACCATTCCTTCCATGACTCAGCGTTCTCGACGACCTGGTCGCTGAGTTGCTTAAGTCCAATTGGGCTGACAAGACGCACCTGTTCGGGTTGGATTTGATCTTGCAGGATACGAGTGGGAAGTGTGACAAGTTCATGCAGATTGAGAACCCACCGTGCGCCTGCGCGCTTGAAAGCCTCCTCCAATGGATAGCGGACGATCTCCATGGATGTGGTAAACCCCGCCGGTCCCTGTCCATCGGGCCATTTTGTCCTGGGTGTGAGGGTGATGGAAAGATTCTCATTTTCTCGTTGTATTCCCAAGTTAACAGGCTGGCCTGTGTGTGCAGAGATTTCATCCCGCAGTTGGGCATTGCTGGTAATCGCGCTTCCGTTGACTTGCAGCACTACGTCGTTGGGCTGCAACCCAGCATTATGGGCTGGGGAAGGGGTGTTGATCTCAAGGATCCGTATGTGATCCGGCCAGCCTGCTGTGAAGGCCAAGACCAGGAGAAGATAGCCTATGAGGAGGTTGGTAAGCGACCCAGCGAAAAGGATCGCCAGACGGGAGAGGGGAGGCTTGGAAGCCAGCCCTCTCGGTTTGGAGGGATCCAGCTCGCCTTCCAGAAGGACGAAGCCCCCAAGAGGGATCCAGTTAAGGGAGATCACGGTGCCTTTTAAAGTGGCGATCCTGAACAAGCGAGGGGGTAGCCCCAAACCGAATTCTTTGACTGGCACGCCACAAAGCACTGCCAGCAGGAGATGACCCAATTCGTGAGCCAGGATCAGGCCCCCCATGATGGCGATAAAGATGATTAGATGGCTTAACCCACTGGCTAACATGAACCCTTCTCCTTGTACACTGTTTGTTGCCGCAATAGCGCGCCTGTTGTTTAATGTCCTTCAGATTGCTTCGACTCAAGCCTAAAGCAATATCAGGGACAAAAATGCCGAGAAAGTGCCGATTTTGGATGAATTAGAAGTACAGGGGGGTTTGCTTAACCGTAAAAGCCTCCGTAGTGGATTGAAGAACTGGGATCACTCACAGCAATTGGGTGAGCATCCTTTAGCGCGCCTGCAAATCGTGGAGTTCAGACGGCAAAAAGCCGGTTATGGGGAAACCCCCATGGGATATGGAATTGCGCTTCGTGAAACCCTTCAAGATGCCATCAATGAACTTGGGCCTGATGAGGGGGAGCCAGAATATTTGAACAAGCGCTGGAGACCTTTTCTTATTTTGAGCGAACAATACCTCCAGGGAAGAAGCCCGGATTACATTTGCGAGCAGCTGGGGATTGCCCGCAGCACCTATAATCATGAGCAAGCCCAGGCCTTTGAGAGGCTCATCGACATCTTGCGTCAAAGGGAGTTCATTCAAACCAGCGAGGGAGTCGCTACGGAGAAAGCAGGACGAGAAAGAGCGAGGGGGATGAGGGCACCTTTTTTAGCGCCACCACGACCCCACTACACCCTCGTGGGGCGAGAAAGTCTTTTACAGGAACTCAAAGAACAATTTACAAAAGCAGATGGTTTGAACGTTGCAGCCATTTATGGATTACCCGGGGTTGGAAAAACAACCTTGGCCATCGAGCTGGCGAATGATCCGCAGATGATAGATCATTTTGAAGACGGTGTTTTATGGGTGGGATTAGGTCGCCATCCGGATATCATGGCGCTTCTAAGCTTCTGGGGCGCTGCCCTTGGGTTACCTATGGACGAGATCGCCAAATGGCTCCTGCTGGAGGAGCGCGCCAGGGCCATCCATTCCGCCATTGGGATGGGGCGCATGTTGTTGGTGATAGACGATGTTTGGGAAGCCTCTGAAGGAATGGCGTTTAAAATCGGCGGTCCAAATTGTGCATACCTCATGACCACAAGGCTTCCTAAGATCGCGATCGATTTCGCCGGGGAGGGGGCAAGGGCAGTCCAGGAATTGGATGTGAGGGATGGATTGAGGCTTCTTTCTCGATTTACTCCAGAGGTTGTTGATGGAGCGCCGGAGGAGGCAAGGAAGCTGGTGGAAGAAGTGGGCGGATTACCGCTGGCACTTGTGCTGATGGGTAAATATTTACAGAAAGAAACCCATGTTGGACAGGTACAGCGCCTCCGGCGAGCAATGGATCGACTGGAGGATAAAGAGGCAAGGATGCAACTGACGCAGACTCTCTCACCCCTGGATCAACAACCCAGTCTCCCGGCCATGACACCGCTTTCACTGCATACCGTCATTGCCATCAGTGATGAATCCCTCGACGGAGATTCCCGAAGAGCACTGCGAGCTCTTTCGGTTTTCCCGCCGAAACCCAATACTTTTAGTGAATCAGCGGCACTTTATGTGTCTCAGGTCCCGGTTGAAACATTGGATCATTTGGTGGATTGTGGCCTCTTAGAATCACGTCTGCCCAATCGTCTTACCCTTCACCAAACGATCGCTGAATATGCTCGCATGGAGCATGATGATGAGAATCCAGGAAAAAGGTTTGTGGTGTTTTATGTTCATCAAGTGGAGGAGCATCGGTTGGACTTCGATGTTCTTGATCCCGATGCCAGAAATATCGTTACTGCGCTGAGTAATGCAGAAAGTCTTGGAATGAAGGTCGAGTTGGTGAGTTGTGCAAACAATCTCTTTTCTTTTGTAGAGAGCAAGGGGCTGTTTGAACTGGTGGAAGGGCACCTAGAAAAGGCGGCTCAGGCAGCCCGGGAATTAAAAGATGAAGTTGGCTTACTTACCACATTAATTCATTTAGGAAACGTCTCCCATCACTGTGGGAATTATGAGCAGGCAGAAAAGCATTATCAAGAGGGGATGGATTTAAGCCAGAGGCTGGGGGATGAAAGCAAACTGGGCGAGATTTTCAAAGGTTTAGGTGTTGTGGCTTTCAGCCGCGGCAGGTATCAGGAGGCAGAAGGTTGGTACCGCCAGGGCTTGAGTTTGGCGAGAAGCATTCGAGGTACAACCTTAGAGGGTGCCCTGCTGACCAATTTGGGTGTGCTTCTAAACAGCCTGGGGAAAGTTGTGGAGGCAGAGAATCATTTCCGGGAGGCACTACGATCCGCACGCGCGTTGGGGGATCGTGAGACAGTAAGCCGGCTGTTAATGAACTTGGGCGCAATGGCTGGTCGGCGTTGGGAATACAGTCAGGCAGAAGCGTACTTCCAGGAGAGCCTGGAGCTAGCCCGTGGCGCAGGCCGACAAGATACCATGAGCTTTATCCTCACGAACCTGGGCGCATTGGCCAACGATCAAGCGCAGTATAAGCTGGCGGAAAATTACTTTCAAGAAGGGCTTTCCCTGGCCAGGGAGGTGAACGACCGGGCCAGGGTGTCTCACCTGCTTGCGAATTTAGGGGCGCTGGCAAACGCTCGTCGAGAATATCCTCAGGCTTATGTGTATCTGGAAGAGGGATTGGCTCTGGCTCGCAAAATTGGCCATCGTGAAAATATCTGTCTCCTGTTGACGAATCTTGCTGTACTCTTAAAGGACCGAGGGGATCTCCAGAGATCCGAAGCGCATTTTCAGGAGGCGCTCTCTCTGGCACAGGAAATGGGCCATCGTCGTTTTACAGCTGCTGTTTTTAACAACTGGGGTGAGTTGCATCTTGTCGCGGAGAGGTGGGACGAAGCCAATAGGGTATTTCAAAAGGCGTTGAAGGTTGCTGAGGAGATTCATCTGCCGGAGATCGTTGCCGCAGCCCTGAATGGATTGGCGAGGCTAGCAGCCGCGCGGGGTGATATGGATGACGCACGGCGTAAGGGGGAGGAGAGTCTAAGGGCCTTCCAAAAGATCAAGCATCGCAGGGCGGATGAAGTGAAGGCATGGTTAGAGAAGTTATGATGGGAAGGCAAAGAAGCGCAGTTGCCTTCCCGTCCAATGCGGTTTTTATTCAAGTCTTTGCCACTTGAAGCTATGTCAATCAAATTCTAAATAAACGGAGCTTACTCCCCTCGAGCTGCCGCGATGGCGCTTTTCATTTGTTCCATGTGATTGCGTTCATGGATATTGGGGTATTCCAGAAAATTAAGAGCCAACCGCCACAGGACGCCCTTTCGAGCCTTGAGCTTTTCAGCCCGGTTCAGGAGGGAGATAACTTCTTGCTGACTTTTCTCAAGGCGATCTAACAGTTCCGGGATCGTTGGCGTCACTTCTAACAAGGCCTGTAATCGTGGGCGAGTGTCGCCATCGCCTCCTGCATACTCCCTCTCACCGTCACCCATCAATTCGGTGATGTAATCCAGCGTATAACCTTCGGAATCGATCAGGTGGGCCAGGATCTCTTTCGTTGACCATTCCTCCGGGCTTGGAGAGAAGTCGGCTACTTCCATCGTGACCCCCTCTAAAAGCCGGCGTAAGTCTTTCATAACTTCCGCGTTTGTTGTCCTGATTCGCTGAGCCATGATGGCTGGATCGAGCGGGTAATCCTCGTATTTCCTCCCGGAGAGTTCCATCTCCACCGTATGCTTCTCTGGACCTCGATAGAAGGCGACAGGAACGACGTCTCCTGCTTGTTTGCCGTCCATGACGACACCAAAATCAGCGAATCCGGTGATAGCTTTCCCATCCATCTCTACAATGACGTCGCTGGATTGCAAACCGGCCTGCTCGGCCCCCAGTCCTTCCACAGGGCTATCGATACGCACGCCTTTGGCGACGGGAACGCCGATTTCCTTGGCGATTTGTTCATTAAAATCACTGACAAAGATCCCCAGCAGGGGACGTCTGGCGATCCGAAGATCCAGCCCGGTATCAAAGATGGAAACCAGGTTCTCAAGCCCTATCTCCCAACCTTTCTTAGATTCCTCTCGGATCTGGTCCCATGTTTCGCCCTGGCCGAAGCCCGATTGTCGAATGTCTACCTTGGTCCCATCCCCTTCAGCTTTAAGTTCGATGGTGACATCCGTGTAGTTCGGATCGTCTTTCCCGCGCCATGAGAGGCTAACGAGTTTGGGA
>Ga0154793_1049_pt7 | contig 15591 bp, 13 predicted proteins | sample Rifle2008BG16ft_FD_105801 | JGI IMG/M metagenome (GOLD analysis project Ga0154793, IMG submission 105801) | Chloroflexi bacterium RBG_16_48_8 | reverse complement strand
ATCGCAGGATTGGCATTCGTAGTGATATTCTCCAGCGGCATAACTCTGATATGCCCCGAAGTACGTCATGGAGCCACATAAGATGGTGAACGAGGTTAATCCCAAAATAAATGCCAGGGATAATCGTACTGTGGCAGATAATTTGCTCAGCGTATGAAGGGGAGGGAGGAGAGCGAGTAAAGATATGATTAGCCCTATGACAACGGGTAACAATAAGGCGGGGATGAGAATGAGAAGAAGCACGACTAGCCCTATGGCAATGAGGAACCTTTGACGAGGGGCGAGGGCCAGCATAGAAAGGATTATTCCAATGATAATGGGGAGCAGTAGGAGAGTAATTGGGCTCATCTGTTAAATTCACTCGCCTGGGTAGCAATCGTTTATTGCCGTAAAGACGGAATGATTATTAATGAACACTCATCACCATTTCTCTTGTACTTAGATTCTTCAATCGACCTTACAAAGATCTTTCTATCAACCTGAATATAATCCGAAAACCACTGGAAGAGTGCCTGAAAAGTGCCAATTTTTCGTCTGGAATTGAGGCCTCTTCCCATGAAAAGGTCAACAGAATGTCGTATAACAAGTTCCTTTTGATCAGTTCCAGGTATGGATGCGTGGGGATGCCCTTCTGGAGGAGGTTTAGAAAGCCTGTAAGAAGCGAATAGACATGGATCACCCTACAGTCTCCTTACAAAGAGTCTTCCCCCAATCTAAACACATTAAGATAGTAGAAACGATGTCAAACGATTTGGAACCTATGCGAGTAATCGCAAAAGGGTTCCTACTGGGGCAAATTGCGTCAAACCTTATCAAGCATTTACGCAATTTGGGAAACGGTGTGAGGTAATGAATGGAAAGCAGGTAGCCTGGAAGGGAGCGTAACTATGGACAATTCCAAAAGCCGTCTAGCGACAGCCAAAGAAGCTGCCACTTACCTCGGGATCAGCTTAAGCACATTAAACAGGATTGAGAAGGAAGCGCGTTTGCTTCCTTTCCGCACCCCCGGCGGACATCGTCGCTATGACCGAGCCATGCTGGATGAATATTTAGAATCAACGCGAACGCAGCCGGTTGAGAGAGTAGAAGTTGTTATTCGTCATATATAGGAAGGTGCAAACTATTGAGATCCACTCAAGTTCACACTGCTGAATGAGAATAACTGGACGGTTCTGCAGAAAAAAGTGGGTAGTATGATGCTCAGGGGAAGGGTTCGAATTCATGTGGCGATCGGGGCAGTGTGATGAGGCGTCATCGAGAGGATGGTATGGAGTCCTCTAAGTGCACTTTCCGGCGAGGTTGTGGAATGAGCACAAAACCTTTGGTACAAGAGAGTAGTGAAAGCTCCCCGGCCAACATTGGCGAGGAGATCCGTCGAGAGTTGGAGAAACGAGGATTACGCGCACCAAGCACTGACAAGCTTATTGATGAAATTAAACGGATGAAAGCCGAGATCGCTTCATCTGAGGCCACGGATTTGGAGGAAGCCCATTACGAACCGAAGGTTGAAGATGATGGAAATCAAGAACCTGTTTACACGGCCGATGGAAAGGGTGAATTGGTGGGTTTCCATCCGAAAGATCCTATTCCAGCCGATATGGAACAAGAAATGATCGAGACTGATAACCCAAAATTGGCTTCCATTGAGCAGGAACTCAGGACGCACGTTGAGGAAAATGGAGAGGATTCGACAGGCAACTTGTTGGCTGATGCCTCCCATGAGCTTCGGAGCCCGCTCCAAGCCATCACGGGTTTCTTGGAATTGTTGCAAAGCGGCAAGGTTTCGAACCCTCAAGAGGCAAAGCACTTTCTGGAAATCGCTTATTGTGAGAGCCAATACCTCGCCAACAGGGTCGCAGATCTTGAGGTTGCGTCCCTTATTGCAACCGATTTGTTTAGGGTTAAGTCAGATCCTGTATTGGTGAACCAGGTTATTAAGTCCTGTGTACAATCCTATGCATTGCAAACGTGGGATAAACGAATTCTCTTGAAAGAAGAGCATCTAGAGGATTTACCCACATTTTTTGGTGATGAGTTGCGGATCCGGCATGCGATTTCTAACGTTATTGAATTGGTCGCTGCGTCGGTTAAGACGGGTGGTGAGGTTGTGATTCGGGCAGGCGTGGAGGGGGATAAACTTTGGATCAACATCGAACCCAAAGGTGCGTTAGAGAGTGGGCAGCTGAAGTCTTCGACACCCAGCGCGGGAAGCTCGTCGTTAGAAATAAGTAAAAGCTTAGCAGTTGTTGTCACAAAGCACATCATTGAAGCTCATGGTGGTCAACTCGTAATCCATGAGAGTGGGAGTAAATTTGTCTCTTATCGGATGATTCTTCCACTGAGTCTGGAAAAAAAGAGCAAAGGGATCATTCTTATCACGGAGGATAACCCCCATACCGGTCTTCTGTTGGAATTTGCCTTAGAGAAAGAGGGTTTCACACCGATAAGAGCGACCCATGGGTCCGAGGCTTTAACTATTATCGCAGAGACTCAGATCGATCTGATTATCCTGGATGCGGTTCTTCCTGGCATGGATGGATTTGAGTTATGCCAACGCGTTCGATCCTCCCCCGAGACAGCATCCATCCCCATCGTTATGGTCTCTGCCATGGCGCAGGAAGAAAACCAGGCCAAAGCCATGAGTCTGGGAGCGAATGCCTACTTCCAGAAACCCCTATCTCTGTCGAAGCTCATTCCAGTGGTAGAGAAGCTGATCGAAGAGGGCATGAAAACATCTTTGGTAGATACAATCGCCTCTTCCAGAGAAGGATAGAGTTCTTCCCCAGGTTGCCAGTTTCCAACACCTCACAAATGTCCCATTCCGTTCGTAAATCGGGCTGCATTCCCGTATGTCACTATGTAGATGGATGGTTGGGAACTTTTCCTATCTATGGAAACGTCGTTGGATGCTCAGGGAAAATTCTCACCTGTCATTAATCCAAAATGGTGTCACTTTGTCTTGACAGGAAATGGCAGTTACTTTAGCATCAGAACAAGTGCATAGAATTGCATAGAATTTTCACAATCCGGTACAAAATTCTCTCGCATAGAGTTGACGGATGATGGTTGACCCGGATCAAAAGGAAACCTGGCTGACGATCAGGGATGCCGCTCAGAGGCTGGGAGTTCACCCGACAACCCTCCGCCGGTGGGCAGACGAAGGTCAGATCCCAGTGATGTTCACCCCCGGCGGGCATCGCAGATTTTCAGCTTCGGGAGTTGAGCACCTGACAGAGGAACGTTCACGTCTGAGGGTGGTTTACGGTCTTGAGGAAATTTGGGCCGAGGAAGCGCTCTCCCGTGCTCGGTCTGAGGTCGTCACCCAGCGGGAGACGCATTGGCTTGCCTCCTTTGATGAAGGTGGGCGTGAGGAGAAAAGGCTGCTGGGCAGGCGGATGATGGGCCTCTTGCTCCAGTATGTGTCTTTGAATAGGGGGGGTGAGGAGATCATCGAAGAAGCTCGCAAAATCGGTCGTGAGCATGCCAAAAATACCTTAAAGTTGGGGATGCCATCCAGAGATGCTTTACAGGCAGCGATGTTTTTTCGGGATACAGTAATGGAAGCCGCTATCGACTTACCAGAAACCGCGAATATTCGGGCTGACGCAAACACTCGTCTCGTACGAAGGGTCAATGAATTGCTGAACGCTTTCCAACTGGCCATTGCGGAGACTTACGATCAAACAGCGAGATGAATATGTCTAAAAGAACGCTTCTCCGATTAGGCTTATTTCAACTGGCGGCGGGTGGACTATCGGTCCTCTTCCTTGGTGTGCTTAACCGAGTGATGCGAGTCGAACTCGGGCTGGATTTGTTCACTGTCAGCCTGCTCATCGGTGGTGGTCATTACTTGGGAGCGTTGGTTGCGATCCCCTTTGGTTTTTTCTCGGATACGCATCCCATTGCTGGATACCGGCGGACGATCTATATCCTGCTTGGCGCAATGATCACGGCTGGGGTTTTGATTGCCTCTCCATGGGTAGGTCTTTGGCTTTCGGGATCGCCAACAACCTCAACACTCCTCATAAGTTTTCTTTTCTTCCTGATAGAGGGGATCTCAACTTATATCGCCGGGACTGCCTACTTGGCTTTGATCACGGATCGAACAACAGAGGAGGATCGAGGCCAGGCTACAGGCTTGGTTTGGACAATGCTCTTCATAGGTATTATTGCCACCGGCATAAGTACGAGCTTCGTGCTGGATGAGTACAGTTTTAATGGCCTTGTTGTCCTCTTTAGTGGTGGTGGGATATTTGCGGTCACCCTTGGCCTGATCGCATTGTTCAGACAGGAGAATCGACAGGCGGTCCAGGCTTTTCAAAGAAGCGAGTCCTTTAAACGTGCCTTGCGCATAGTTATCAGCAGCAAAAATGCTCGTTGGTTTGCAATTTTCCTCTTCTTGAGCATGTTCTCTTTGTTTATGCAAGATGTGATTTTAGAGCCCTTCGGTGGAGAGGTGCTGGGTTTATCTTTAGGTGAGACAACGCGTTTTAATGTCTATATGGGAGCTGGCTTAATTGCAAGTATGCTCTTCGGAGGCATGTTTCTGATCACGCGCATGGGAAAGCGATGGGTGACAGAGTTGGGGTGTTGGATCATGGTTGGGGCTTTTGCCGGTTTGGCGTTCAGTTCTTTATTGACGATGAGGTCAGGACTGCCTTTTATCATCACTTTGCTGGGGCTAGGGTCTGGGTTCTTCACTGTGGGTGGTGTGGCGCTGATGATGGATATGACTTCCCATAAACACACTGGGCTTTTCGTTGGTGCGTGGACACTTGTTCAGGCCTTAGCCAAAGGACCGGCTTCTTTAGTAAGCGGTGGATTATTTAGCGTGTTTTTATCCTTGGGCGCTACAGCTGGTCAGGGCTATGGCAGCATCTTTATTCTGGAGGTAATAGGTATAGTGCTTTCCATCGTCTTCCTTCGGCAGGTTGCCATAAAGGATTTCCGTCGGGAGGTGGTCTCACTGGGCATGTTCGCATCCGAGGCAATGGATTGAGGCATCAGTCAAAATGGCTACTTATGGAGTGTGAAATTGATTAGGAAAAGGAAAGGATCTCAAAAAGGTACGAAAGGTGAGTCGCGAATTTCTGAGAATTCATTTTTTTACAGGAAAGCTGTCCCTGCGGTTTTAATGGGGCTGGTTATCATAACGGTCATTCTGATCCTCGTCTCTACAAGTATTCTTATGGGTTTCATGCCAACCCAGTAACTCCAACCTTTCCCCAAAATATTACAGCGATGATCACGAGTGGAACAAGCGGCGGTGACTACCGTTTAATGACTTAATGGAGTCTCTTTCAGGGAAGTGTCAAATATTATAAGGAGTTCTCAATGTCCATCAATACATTTTTACCGTTTCTTTCCTCAGCCATCATGTTGGTATTTACCGTATCTGTTTTAAAGCGCTATCTTCTACACCGGAAGCCGCATTTCCTCTTTTGGGGGATCGGATTGGCCATGTTTGGTGTGGGGAGCTTTGCGGAAGCGTATTTCAGTGCGGTGGGGTGGAGTGCTGTCCTCTTTTTCGGATGGTATTTATTCGGAGCGGCTCTGAACGCAGCCTGGATTGGTCATGGAACGCTGATGTTGTTGGTTCGAAAACGATGGAGAAATTACGTGACTGTCCTCTTGCTCTTGGGAAGCATCATTGCAACCTTCCTTATGCTGCAAGTCATGCCTCTTCTGGACGTAGACATTTTTGAACAAAGCCTTCCGATCAGTGAGCAATACCGTCATATACTGCCTGCTATTGATGAGGGTGCGACTATTCGATTGAGCACACCCTTTTTTAATATCTATGGGCTGATCGCACTTGTCGGCGGGGCAATCTGGTCGGCATGGCTGTTCCTAAGAAAGCGTGTTTTACCGAACCGTGTGATCGGGAACGTGCTGATCGCCGCAGGAGCGTTATCTATCGGGTTCGCCAGCACGCTTACCCGCTTGGGTATTGGCACATTCTTGTACGTGGGCGAGCTGATTGCGGCTGTTTTGATGTATGCGGGTTTTGTGGTTGCATCTGCCCCAGCGACAGAAACCGAACGCCGTTCGGTTCCTGAGGCCAGCCCCGCGCTTTCCGTGGAGCCCTAAAGGTTTGGGAACTATTTTAGGCTGCCCTCTGGATTTCATTTAAAGATCTGGTGGGACTATTCTGGCTTTGCTGTATTTGGCCTTGATTGGGTGGCTAACCATAAGGTGATCAGGAACATACTGGCATAGAGGGAAGCAGCCAGGATATAAACGCCTTTGAGCTGTATGACTGGGATGAGAGCATAGGCCAACAAGGGTCCTACTGCGCTCATCAGGTCCCCTACGGTGAATAGCCCACCTAATCTCCGGCCTCGTTTACCCGCTTGACCTAGTTCACCGACCATGGTTGTTGCAAGCCCCTGATTGCTGCCGCTGGTAACAGCTGTTAGAGGGATACCCATCATGATCAGGAGTGGAGATCCTATAGCCAGCAGGCTTAGACCAGCAATCCCCGGGATTAATCCTCCTGATGCTGTTCGCCAACGATTTTTCATTCGATCGGAGATGGCACCCGATATCGGAGCGGAAAACATTGAAATCAGCGTAGCTGAACCCAGGCCGATCCCCGTGATCGTGGCGACTCCATAGGATCGATCGCCGATCTGAACTGTGTCTCCGAATTTCTCCAACAAATAGAGCCCGAAAGTGGATGTCAGCATCCCCGCCATCACGATTCGGTTCACTGCATGCAAAGCTGTAGCGGAAAGCAGCTGTATACGAGCTGGGGGTATTGAAGGGGCGGGCGAGTCCTCCTGTTTGGAGACATACCGCCCAGGTGGGTGACTCACCCTCCGCGTTTCTGGAAGGAAGATCAGAGCAATCGTGGCGCCAAGGAGGGTCAGGCCAGCATGGATCTTCATTGTGTTGTGATAACCTATCAAATCAGTGAGAGTCCCACCTAAAACAGAACCGCTTGCGGCACCAAGGAAAAATGCAATTTGATAGAAGCCCATCCAGCGACCGCGGTTGTCCAAACCAGTAACATCCAGAATGATGGTGTTTCCACCAACCCATATTCCAGCCCATGATAAGCCCCATAATAAACGACCCATCAGGAGCGGCCAAAAGCCATTGGTGTAACCATAGATGGCGGTGGAGATGGCACCGGTAAATAGTGCTGCAAGGAAGAGCGGGCGGCGATTCCATCGGTCGTAGATAATCCCCATGGGACCATTGAGTGCCAGTCGCACCCAGCGGTTGGCGGAGAGCAGAATCCCCACAGCAGCTATGGTTACGCCGGCTTCCAGTGTATGCGTAGGAAGCACCGTGTACATGGAGGCATCCCCGAGCAGCGATAGGCAGGTTCCAAAGCCGATGGCCAGGAGGACGCGTAGGGGAGAGGGAGAGGGCTTCATGGTTTGATCGGTTGAGATCGGTACATCCATCCCTCTCTCATGATGCTGGGTATCTCCGCATTGTATTCATGGCAGAGAAGGATGATATCCGTCGTTCTGATGAGAGGCCAGTGCCTCTGACATGGCTTTAATATGGGCTGGGGTGCTGCCGCAGCACGCGCCGATGATCTGAGCCCCAGCAGCCCGAACTTGTAGCGCATAATCCGCCATGGTTGTGGGATCCGCTTCGTAAACTGTCTTCCCAGCGACTATTTTGGGGATGCCAGCATTAGCCTTGGCTACAAGGACGGTATCAGGGGAGATCGCATGCATCTTCTCGATCACCGAGATGATCTCATCTGGGCCTCTGCCGCAATTGCCTCCCACTGCAGAAGCACCAAGGGATGTCAGGGTATTCACCGCCTGTTCAGGGCTTACTCCCATCATGGTGCGTCCTTGCGTATCAAAGGTAAGCGTGGTGATGATGGGAATTTCCATTGAAATCTCCCGCGTGGCCTGAAAGGCTGCTCGTACTTCCTCTAGATCCGACATGGTTTCAATCCAAATGACATCTACACCCGCACTAATAAGTGCTTCAACTTGTTCTATAAAGCCCGCTTTTGCCTCTTCGAATGCCAGTTCTCCATAAGGGGCCATAACCTGTCCACTGGGTCCTATATCACCTGCTGCAAGAGCATTTCCACCTGCAGCTTCTATTGCATCGATCAAGATCTTGGCGCCTGTGCGATTGATTTCAGCGATAGAGGTCTTCGAATCGTGAGAAGCCATGCGGAAGAGATTGGCGCTGAAGGTATTGGTCAATAGGAGCTTCGATCCGGCCTCCAGGTACTGGTGGTGAACTGCGGCAACACGTTCTGGATGCTCGATGTTCCATAGTTGGGGAGGTTCGCCTTGCTGTAGACCAGCGGTGAAAAGCATGGTTCCCATGGCCCCATCCGCCAGGATGATTTCAGTTTCCCGTAATAAGGTTTCAAGTTTATTCATTTCTTTCAGACCTCTTTGGCAAAGGATAATCTGTGACGAAAGAATTCATCAAGAGGATAGAACCTGTTGTCTGGATCCATGCATTAAGATTATGGCGCTCCTATTTGTGGGATTGTGAGGAACAATCTTTTTGCTTGTACTCTCCATTTTTTTGCAGCACCTGAACCCTTGGTTGACCTTGTGATCCAGTCGTGTTCTGGAAATCGTGATGAATAATTGTAACCGCGTTCTAGGTGATTGGCCGGAAGTAATTTGACAAACAGCGAACGTAAAACCTGGCCAATCACTTAAGCAAACCGCCATTCAGGCAACTCATCAAAATACTTTCGGCGGTTTGCCTAGTTAGGAGAGATTATTTCCATGTCTCGCGGTGTGATGATGGAGGTAGGGATGGCTTGCTGTGGTTTCATCCTTTGCCCTCTGACGGGTGAAACATCTGAAAAGGGATATTTCCGTATAACCTCTGTTATCATAAACCCATGCGGATCCTTGTAAAATGATATCCGACCTTTAAGGAGCAAGATGGATGGATGATCGTAGAAAGGGTGCAAAACAGCTTCTGAATGAACTTGATGAACTTCGACAGAAAGTGGGGATGTTGGAGCGGATTGAGGCCGAGCGTAAACAGGCTGAAGAAGAGATCCGCAAGCTGTCTCGAGCCGTCTCCCAGAGCTCAAGTTTGATCATCATCACGGATATGGAAGGGAATATCGAGTACGTCAATCCAAAATTCACCCAAGTATCGGGCTACTCTTCGGAAGAGGTTTTTGGGAAAAATGCGCGGCTCCTCAAATCTGGTGAAACTCCAAGTGAAGAATATGCAAGGATATGGAAGATGCTTCGTGCTGGAAAGGAATGGCGAGGCGAATTCCACAATAAGAAAAAAAGCAGCGAGCTTTTTTGGGTATATGCGTCCATCTCTCCCATCCACGACGAGGAAAACAAGATCACCCATTTCCTCGCAGTTGAGGAGGATATCACTGAACAAAAGCGGATGGAGGAGACGCTGCAGGCCTCTGAAACCCGCTATCGTGGGATATTCGAAGGTGTGCAGGATGCCATCTTTGTCGAAGGTATTACAGGTGAGATTCTGGATGCGAATGCATGTGCCTGCGAGATGTTCGGCTATCGTCGAGAGGAGCTGCTGACGAAAACCGTGAATGACCTGGTGCCAGATGGATACTTGGCCATCATACCGGGCGACTTGATGGATGCTACCCTTCCCGAAAATCCGGTAGAAACCGTTAACGTTCGTTCGAACGGCGAGTACTTCCCTGTGGAAATCACAGCCAGGTTACAGGAAATCGGTAAGGAAACGGTGATGCTGGTCGTTGTCCGTGATATTACCGAGCGTAAGCAGGTGGAAAAGGCTTTTGAGCAGTCGAAGCTGGACCTTGAGCGATCCAATACCGACCTTGAGCGTTTCGCCAGTATCGCTTCCCATGATTTGCGTGAGCCACTTCGTGCCATATCGGGTTTCGCAGATCTGCTGGCAAAACGCTATAGAGAACAATTAGATGCTGATGCAGATGATTATATTGCTTATATCTTGGATGGTACAAGACGTTTACAAAGGCTGATCGATGATCTGCTGACCTATTCCCGAGTTGGCACGAGAGGTAAAGCATTTGAACCAGTAGATTGCGAGACGATCCTTGATATGGTCATTACGAATTTGACGATGGCCATTGGAGAGAGTGGAGCAGTGGTTACTCATGATCCCCTTCCGAGCATCCTGGGGGACCGAGTCCAGCTGGAACAACTCTTTCAGAATCTCATCAGCAACGCCATTAAATTCCGAGGTGAGGAGAGACCAGAGGTTCACATTGGAGTAGTACGAAGGAATAGCGAGTGGGAGTTTTCGATCAAGGATAATGGCATCGGTATCAAGCCACAGCACATGGATCGGATTTTTGTCATTTTCCAGCGATTGCATACGCAAGACGAATACCCCGGGACTGGGCTGGGTCTGGCTATTTGTAAAAGGATTATAGAGCGTCACGGTGGACGGATTTGGGTTGTATCCGAATCTGGAAGGGGTTCGACATTCTACTTCACAATTCCAGCCCGCGAACCTTAATACGCAGTAGGTGCTGATGCCTAGGCGGTTGTCTGGTAGATCTTGAGGCGTGTTTGCCACAGATTTGTTTTGATGCCAGAAGAGATCCGATCGAACTTAAATACTTATTCCTTTATAGCCATTTCTTTCGATTCCTCTCGAGGTTTGACCGGGACCTTCTGAAGGAAACCACCACTAGCCTGATGTCCTTGACCGATGACCAGGAAAGCCCTTGGATCAACCTGGATGATCGTTGAGCGGAGTGCATTCACGTCCGGCCGCCTCACGGTACAGAAGAGGATCGTTCGTTCTTCGCCACTGAACATCCCTTTACCCGTCCAAGAGGTCAATCCCAGGTGGTGTTGTTGCAGAACCGCATTGGAAACTTTCTCTGGCAATTCGGTGATGATGATGACTGTACGTATAACGCTTGGTCCCTCAAGGATGTAATCGGCGGCGATCCCCCACACGAAAAGAGTGATCAGGGCATACATGGCTTTTTCCCATCCAAAAACCAACGCGGCGATCAACACCACACCTCCGTCGATAAAAAGATACAGTTGGCTTATGGGGATACCCGTATGCAGTTGCAAGACACGGCTGATGACGCCTGTACCCGCGGTGGTACCATGTCCTCGATAGACGAGTCCAGTTCCGATACCTCCAACGATTCCACCATAAAGCGCATTCAGCAATAAGTCATTCGTAATACCATCTTTGTGAACCCATAGGCCTATGAGGTCTACCCCAAAGTTGTAAATAGCAACAGCGTAGAGGGTTCTGAAAAGAAACTGGAATCGGCCCATGTGTCGAAATCCAAGTGCGATCAATGGGATATTCAGCACAAACATGATCAGACCAATAGGCCACCCCACAAGCTCATTGAGAATGATAGCTGTACCAGATACGCCGCCTGGAGCGATATCAGCTGGAGCAAGGAAAAGGTTGATATTGAATGCCAGGATAACTGCGCCCAATGTTAGCAGGAGATAGCTTTTAATTGCAGAAGATAAATCCTTGCCAGGGGTTTTCTTACGTGTTTTTGTTTTCATCTCTGTTTCTCTGTGACTCAGTTTTTCTCAAGGTAGTATTTATCCGACAAGATTTTATTCGGGTAACTCTGTCTTGGAATGGCGGCAGCGGTTTAAATGTCTAGTGAGCGTTCCTGCTTATAGAAAATTTGTGTTACCAAAAGATACGTTGCAGCACAAGGAAAAGCAATGCGGATAATGCCGCTGTAGCTGGAATGGTTAACAACCAGGTTGTTACCATCTCTCTTCCAACCTGCCATCGGACTTTGGATAAGCGTTCAGCTGCTCCTGTTCCCATGATAGCCGAACCAACCACCTGTGTTGTGCTCACAGGACCCCCTAACAGAGCTGCTGTGAAAATAACGGCAGCGGAAGCTGCTTGTGATGTGAAACCATGAATAGGTCGGACCTTATAAATCCGGCCACCTAAGGTGCGGATTAGGCGCCAACCCCCTAATGAAGTTCCGAGGGCAATCGCACTTGCACTGGCTGCGATTACCCATAACGGAACCTCAAAGGTTTGCTGAAACCCGCTGGCTACAAGACCCATGGTGATCACGCCCATGGTCTTTTGTGCGTCGTTGGTCCCGTGTGAGAGGGAGAGCGCTAACGCGGTAAAGACTTGAGCCCGCTTAAAAGTTGTACTGACACGCGGTGTAGCATTCCGTAGCATATAGCGGAGGACACGCATAAGGAGAAAACCTGTTACCAGGCCGAGTGGTGGGGAGATTAAAAGAGCAATCAAGACCTTGATTAAACCACCGATCTGGATGATGCCCAGTCCATTGGCGACAATGGAGGAACCAAGCAACCCACCGATCAAAGCGTGGGAAGAGGAGGAGGGGATCCCTAGCCACCAGGTCAGGAGATTCCAAAGGATTGCAGCACAAACCGCACCCAAAACCACATCAGGGGAGATGGCGGAAGGTTCAATGACCTCTTTCCCGACCGTTGTGGCCACAGCGACACCAAAGAGAAAGGGCGCAGTAAATTCAGCGATTGCTGCCATTACCAAAGCAGTACGTGGCCGCATGGCACGCGAAGAGATCACCGTGGCGACGACATTGGAAGAGTCGTGAAAACCATTCAGGAAATCAAAGATTAAAGCCGAGGCGATCAGTACCGAGAGCAAAGTCATCGTTTCTCCTTCCGTGCACTCAGTTTTCCTCTTGTCATTGTGGGAATTCAATCTGCGGTTCAAGTGTGAGGATGCGTATTCTAGTGCAGAATCGCCTGGATGTTTCGTACCTGTATCGTATTCCCACTTCTCATTTTGTTCCCCTTGATTTCCTTCTTATCTACCGATCCAGCTATTCATACAAAATAAGCGTTCGTAAATCGCGGATGGAAGCAAGGCTTGGAGAACATGGTGTTCAATTGTACCGCAGGCATAATGCGTTTTGCCTCATTTTAAGCGTGCAAAGCAGGTAAGCATTGGGAATGAATAGAAGAGTCTCTCGACACAGATTCAGTGAACGCTTCCGAATGGGCATATTGCATTGGATGCGGTATGGTTCATTTGTTGTTGAGGTAGAGGATGTTGTGGAATGGAAACGCCACCCACATCACAACGCTCACCCTGAGTGACCTGAGGCATTATTTCCAGGAACGCACCCATTCCGCATGGGCGTATTCCGGATGAGAAGAAGACCAAACCCCGCAAACCTTTCTCCCCGCCAGCTGACGATACTATCGCTTTTTTTTGGAATACACCCTTTCGCATTGATGTTGGACAGGACGAGAGACTTATTGTACAATTGTATATACAAATATACAAGATCCTATGTTCATACGATGAGCAAAATTCTGGATAAGCATAGCCCCATACCTCTCTATCACCAATTGGCCAACTGGATCGAAGCCAGAATTGCGGATGGCACGTTCCAGGTGGGGGAAAAAATCCCATCAGAAACGCGGCTCGCCGATGATTTTCGTCTCAATCGAAATACGGTCCGGCATGCTCTTGCCTCTCTGTCGCAGAAGGGATTGCTTGAGCGGCGAAGGGGAATGGGGACTTTCGTTAAGCGAAAGGCACTTTTAACCCCTGTCCATCGCCTTGGGCGAATTACCAGTTTCGTGGATGATTTTGATATTAGCGGGGTTGAATTAGATGATCGCGAGCTCTCTAAGGAAGTGGTAAAAGCATCTGAGGAGATTGCCAAAAAGTTACAGCTCGAGTTGAATGCTCGAGTGATTTGTATCGAGCGCTTACGGATAGCCGATCAAACCCCTTTTGTTCTGGAACGACAATACTACGCCTATGAAGCCTTCAAAGAGCTTCTTCAGGAGAAGATCCAGGGTTCGATGTATATGATCCTGGTGCAGCATTTTGATGTCGACCTGCATCATTCCGTACAGACCCTACGAGCGATCATGCCCTCTGAGGAGATCGCCCACAGATTGAATATTGGCAAGACCATCCCCTGCATGTTCTTGGAGAGTATCACGTATGGCTCCCAAAATAATCCTGTGGAGCTGCTTCACTCCTTCTATCGGGGAGATCGATACCTGTTCCAAGTGGAGAGCACTCAGTATCGGAGGTAGACGCTTCTCGACAGAAAAATCATTATACAAGGTTAACCTTCCATTCCTACAACAGAAGCTGACAATGTCGTTCTGTAATGATGAATCAATGATTCCATATTTACATGAGAAAGGGAGATAACCATGTCCATTCAAACCGCGAAAGACATCTTGATTGAAGCAACCGAGGGCAAGTATGCCGTTGGCGCTTTCAATATCACCAACTTGATTCAGATGGAGGCAGTCGTTGAAGCCCATCTGGATCACCGCGCACCCCTGATCATTCAGACCTCGGTCACTCCTTCCCAATTCCTGGGAAAAGAGGTGCTCGTTGCCATCTTTCGAACTTTAGCTGAATCGGCGCCGATTCCCATCGCCCTCCATCTGGATCATTGCGAAGATGTGAATTACTGCAAGCAGTGCGCGGATGCCGGCTATACCAACATCATGATCGATGCCTCCAAGCAAGATCTCGAAGAGAACATCCGTCAGACGAAAGAGGTCGTCGATTATTGCCACCGGTTGGGCACAGCCTCTGTGGAGGGTGAGTTGGGAACCGTATCCGGCGTGGAGGACCAGGTCCGAGTGGCTGAGGATGAAGCACTGCTGTGTAATCCGGAACAGGCAGTGGAGTTCGTGGAGCAAACGGGGGTGGATCTGTTTGCGCCTGCGATCGGCACGGCGCATGGGGTCTACAAAACGGCCAATCCAAAAGTTGACTTCGAACGTTTCGGGAAGATCTTCCGTTTGATCAATGGTCAGGGTGTAAGAATACCATTGGTGGTACATGGCGGGACGGGACTTCCGCTTGATTACGTCCGTAAGTTGATTGGTCTTGGGGGAGCCAAGTTCAATGTGTCCACTGACCTAAAGCACAGTCTGATTGACGCAACCTACGAGTACATCCGCCAACACCGGGATGAGTACAACCCGGGCAGGATTGATAAGGAAGTGAAGAAGGCGATCCATGCCAAAGTCAGCTATTGGATTGACATGTTGGGAAGCGCTGGGAAGGCATAGGTCTCCTTAGGATAGGCGTTTCCCCCTGGTGATCATCTCGATCGATATGGAGATAAACGAGTGTAACCATTTTTCAGGGAGAGTTTTATGCAGAAATCAATGAAAGGGTTCTTTGTACCATGGATGCGAGATCGAAAGATGTATGTCTCGTCCCACATCGAACTTGCATGGCAGAATCCTGCTTTACACAGGATGATGTCGAATGAAAATCCCCATGAGCCCTCTCCCAAGGTTCAGGAGGCAATCCGGAAGTATGCCAAGCTGGCAAACCGCTATCCGGATCAAGGACTTGTGGTCAGGTCGAAGATCGCAGAGATCAATGGATTGGATGGGCCGGAGAATGTGCTCCTCGGAAATGGCTCGAGCGAAATCTATGACATGATCTGGAGGAGCTTAGTCGAGGTCGGCCAAGAAGTCATCCAACATACTCCCTGTTTTGGCATCTATCGATTACGTTGTGAGGTTGTGGGTGGCAAACTTGTTTCCGTGCCGATGCAGTATGAGAATAATGAATTACTCTTCGATCCGGATGCGATCATTGCTGCGGTCACACCGAAGACAAAGATCATCGTGATCGCTAACCCCAACA
>Ga0154793_1140_pt18 | contig 16289 bp, 18 predicted proteins | sample Rifle2008BG16ft_FD_105801 | JGI IMG/M metagenome (GOLD analysis project Ga0154793, IMG submission 105801) | Chloroflexi bacterium RBG_16_48_8 | reverse complement strand
TGGTGTTTTATAACCTTACCAGTAGTTTTGAAATAGGATTACTATTATGGACGAGACCTTTGTGATGGATCTTATGTCCTTGGGCTTCACAGAATATGAGGTCAAGGTGTACCTCAGCTTATTGGGCGATCATCCCAACACGGGATACCAAATCAGTAAACAAGCCGGTATCCCGCGTTCGATGGTATAGGAGGCTTTAGGAAGACTCTCAGGGAGAGAGGCAGTCCTTCAGGCGGGCGAGGACCGGGCAACCCATTTACCGTCCTTTGCCTCCAGCGATCCTTTTGGATCGGCATATTCATGAACAAGAACGGCGGGTGCGATGATCTTCCTGGTGATGTCCGAAATGATCCCAACGAGCCGTACAGAAGATAATCAACGAGTTTCCAGCACCCTTTTGGAACAGCTGGTTTTCTCCTCATGATGCTGATTCAAACGGCTCTTCTGCCCATTATTGGGATAGAAGTGGATTTGTAGGAGGGAATCAAAGAAACGCTGAAAGGGTTTATCAGAATTTGACAAAATGGACGCCCCTTCGAGATAGAAGGAGCGATGCTATTACCAAGGGAAAGCCCCGTTTGAGTTTTGGACAAACGGGGCTTTTTCTCCGTCTAAGGTCTTACGAACTCATACAGTCGAGATAGGGTTTTGGAGAGTAGCAGCAGAGGCTTGTCGATAGGCCTGCCCGTAAAGGGGTCCGATGATAGCAGATGCGTAGGACATGGTTGCAATAAAGCCTATACCGCACAAGATGGTTCCCAGCTCACCTATAATGTTTGCAACGAAAGCTCCAAGAAAAGCTAAAATGTAAGCAGCTGGAGCTGCTCGGACCAGGCTGAAGATTTTGCTCGGATTGAGCGCATTCCCTAATTGGTCAGTATCTGCAAGGATACCCAAGGAAGCGGGAATAGCCAGGGCGATCAAAATCCCATAGAGAATGCTGAAACAACCGTAGCATACGGAATAGATCGTGAAGATTGTTTCGGAATTGTTGGAGATGCTTCCCAGGATAGCATATGGAATCGCAAGGATTCCAGGGAGCAATGCGGCTAGGATGATAATGACACAACCTTTGAGTCCAAGCGTGAATAGTTTTCCTAAATCACTCCAATCTGCTAAGGGCTCAGGGTCTTGACGGATGACTCGCCGAGCAATTTCTATGACCCATCCCAAGAGCGGGATCCAGCCAACCAAAACAATAAGAAAAGCTACGGCACCGAATAAGATCTTCTTTACCCAATCCTTATCCTGAAATACATAGGTAAATGATAGTCCCAAATCCATTCTTTCCCTCTCCTTTCACTTATCCAAAGTTTTAAAATGGTTCGAACATTATTCCTGGGGTTTGCCGGACAGTGATGGACTGTCAGCCAAAATTGGCCCTAAGTTTATTCCAAAGTTCGATTTATCGCTAGTCTCCTCCACCGGTCCGTATTTGTGAACCACGCCATTTCGCTTTTATTCCAGGCCCCTTATGTTGGATAAGCTGCAGTGCCGCTGAAACCAATCTCTCTGGATCACCTGTGGAATAATAGAGGACAAGATCAGATTGAGTTGGCTGAATGGGTATGGCCAGTTGCTCCCAAATCCGTTGGGTTTGCCGGGCGATTGCTGGAGCTGGATCAATGATCTGAACGCCAGGGCCGGCTATCTCCTCAATCATCGGCATCACAAAGGGGTAGTGAGTACAAGCCAGAACCAAGGTGTCTATCCCTTGCTTCAGCAGTGGGCCAAGAGCGGCTGTTAGGATTTTTCGAGTTTCTGGGCTGTTGAGCTTTAACTTTTCGACTTGTTCAACAAGACCGGGCAGTGTTTGTTCCACAATGACGACCCCCTGTGCAAAACGTTCCACAACGGAGGCGAATAACTCCCCTTGAAACGTTGCTGAAGTTGCCAAGACACCTACCTTTTGGGTTCGACTCGTGAGGGCAGCTGGTTTTACTGCTGGCTCCATTCCAACAAAAGGGATTTGAGGGAAGGTAGAACGTAATGAATGCAAAGCGGCTGCGGAGGCTGTGTTGCAGGCAACAACGATCAGTTTCGAGCCTTGCGTGATGAGAAATCGGGAGATGCCTTCTGCAAAGGTGTGAACCTCCTCCATAGGGTGGGAGCCGTAAGGTACATGGACTTGGTCAGCAAAATAAAGGAGGGGCACTTGAGGCAGGGTTTCCCGAATCTCTCGCAGAATGGAGAGACCCCCCACTCCCGAATCAAAGATCCCAATTGAAGCTGGTTTCATGCGGTCAAGATTACTACCAGGGAAGGCTCTTGGTCAAGGTGGGGAAGCATTAAATGAAAAGCAGGGCGGTGATCTAAAGCACTGCCCTGCATGTAATTTGCACCTCTCAGGATCGGCGTTTTTCTTTTAACCTCGCTCGCCTGCCAGTTCGATCACGCAGGAAGTAGAGTTGTGCACGACGGACATGGGCACCACGTTGAACAACGACTTTCTCAACACGAGGGGAACGAAGGAGAAAGGTTCGCTCGACTCCTATACCATGGGATGCGATTCGACGGACAGTGAAGTTAGCGTTGTTACCCCCTTTTCGCATGCGAATAATGGTGCCGCGAAATTCCTGAACTCGTTCGCGATCACCCTCCTTAATTCGTACGTGAACACTTACAGTATCACCGGGGTGAAGCTCGGGAATCTGTGGGTTAACAGGCACTTCGATGGCTTTAATATGATCAGACATGCTCGCTTCCCTTTACTTGGATCTACATACTACCGGTCGCCCTTTTTCTCTCGGGCGGCGCGGTGGGTAAGTATATCATAACCAGAGAGTCATGGTAAGGGAAATCTTCGCTTTGACTCAATCCTCGCCTGGAAAAAATGCTCAATTGAGCGGAACCAACCTTAGGTCTCTCACTTCGATCTTGAGGGGCTTTTTCAGTGGACTCAATCCTGTTTTTAATGGAACCAGGAATTTTTTCCAGAATTTGAAGTTATTATCCCTGGTTGAGAAGATGGAGGTGTTCAAATGCCAGAAAGAGACCAGCCAAAGTTTTAGCGTCATAGATCTGACCTTTGGTGATCCATTCTTTCACTTCACCAACGGTGAGGCACTTAACTTTGAGGTCTTCGTCTTCGTCGAGAGCCAGAGGGGCAGGTGAAAGATTTTGAGCTACAAAAAAATGCACAAATTCTGTGGAATAGCCTGGGGCTAAGTAAAGTCCTCCTAAAGGAGTCAAATAGCCTGGGGACATCCCGATCTCCTCCCGACACTCTCGCACGGCACAAATTTCTGGGTCTTCGCCTGGATCCAAGGTCCCCGCAGGAAGTTCTAGTAGCCTTCGACCTACCGGGTAGCGATATTGATCAACAAACCAGATGCGCCCTTCCTCATCGAAAGGGAGGATAACCACTGCACCGCCATGTTCAACTACATCAACGCGCATCCTTTGGCCATCCGCTTTTTGCACTTCGTCAATTCGGATGTTGAAGACTTTTCCTTGAAAAACAAGTTCAGATTTTAATGTGGCGTATAGCATAGGTCCTCCATAAAAGAAGGGCGACCAACTGGCCGCCCTCTATGGATGCCATTCATCATCCTTAGGGGATGTACAGGACATCGCCTGGGTAAAGGGTGTAGGGATAGGGCAGATTATTTAGGGCGATAATATCATCTGGAGATACACCATACTTGCGAGCAATAGAGTAAATCCATTCCCCTTGCTGGACGACGTGTTGTTTGGTGCCTGCAGAAGGAGTGCTGCCACCAGATGAGGTTCCACCTGCGGGGATGATCAGCTCCTGCCCAATGTCCAGGTAGTAGGGATATTGCAAATTGTTCCTTGCGATAAGATCGTCGGGACTGACACCAAATGCACGGGCGACAGAATAGACCGAGTCACCAGCTTGCACAATATAGGTTGTCTCTTGCCCTGTTTGGGGAGTGGGTGTGTCATAGACAACTACGGGCGTCTGCGTGGGACCTGCGAGTGTCGCTGTGGAAGTAGGGACGCTCATGGTTGCGGTAGGTGTCGGAGTTGACGGTTCAGATGTTTCGGGCTGTTCCGTTTGGGCAAGGAGCGTTGCACGGACGGCGTCCATTGTAGCGCGTTGATTGATCTCTTCCTCCGTGAGCCCTCCAATTTCTGTCGCAGCAGGAGGCGTAGAGGCAGAGCGTGTGCATCCTGCCAGAATTACTCCTAAGATAATGATGGCTGTGAGTACTATATTTCGCAGGTGCATCGTACTCATTGATCTCTCCTTATATCTAGGCCAGCCAGCCGTACGAAGATGATCTTCAGTAGCGGATGGTAGCACAAACGTTTGGGTGCGTCAAGAATGACGACAATCCTACCCTTTTTCGTTGCAAGAAGGATGCCACAAAAGATAGCGTGAGTCGAGGATACGTTGTTGGATTGAAATTAATGAACCCAGGACGGACTTGTGCAATGGGAGTAAGGAGGGACGAATGTGAAACACAAAGACTTGCGAACAATCTTGACGCAAGTCTTTAGATGGCATAGAAAATGTTCGTTAGGCTGCTTTAAGGATAGGTCGGAATTTATAGCCATAAATCAGCAAGCCACGTTCACCTTCAGAACGAAGCTTGCGAGTGACCATCTCAACAGGCATGCCGATTTCTACGGCTTGGTCATCTAAATCTGTAAGTTGAGCAGCAACCATGGGTCCTTCTTCCAATCGGACGAGAGCCAATGTGTAAGGAGCGTTTTCCTCATGGCCTGCTGGCGCCTGACGGACGGTTGTGAAAGAGTAAATTTCCCCTTTGCCGTTGAACTGGAACGTTGTTTTGGCTTCATTTCCGCAATCTGGGCAGATATCACGGGGTGGAAAGATCTTACCTTCACAATATGGACAAATTTCACCGACTAAACTATACCGCTGTTGTTTGAGTCTCCAATGTTGAGATAATTCCATACCATCCTCGCCTTATACCATTTTTAATCGTCATGAGTTTATGCCCGAAAGACTATCAAGAACTATCAAAGTCCTTCTAGTGATCCTTAAAATGAGTCAAAATATGTGTCACAGCCGTTGCTCCGATGCCTCCCAAGCACTGAGCCATGCCAATTTTAGCATTGGATACCTGATTCTTGCCTGCTAAAGCTTGTAGTTGCCGGACGACCTCTACGACCTGCATCACACCTGTTGCCCCACCAGCCTCCCCTCGGGCTTTTGAGCCACCAAAAGTACAGATGGGGATTTTACCATCCAATGCAATGGCACCATCCGCTGCCAATTTCCATCCCTCCCCTTTGGAGGCAAATCCAGCGGCTTCTAAGGATAAGGCTGCCATGATTGAAAATGAATCATGGAGTTCGAAGAGGTCGATATCTTCCAGGGAAAGTTTCGCCTGTTCGAAAGCTTTCTGAACAGAAGAGACCGCAGAGCTGATAACAAGTGGATCGGGTTGATCATGAAGCGCTACCGCGGTTGACGACATGGCTGAGGCAGCAATCTTAACTAGGGGATGATCATGGTTTGCCGGAATGGTATCCCTACATGCCAGGAGAATGGCTGCTGCGCCATCCACGATGGGGGAAGCGTCAAACATATTAATCGGATCACTCACCATCGGGGCCTTGCTGTATTGTTCAGGTCGTATGGCCTTCTGGAACATGGCCAATGGATTGGAGGCACCGTTGGCATGCGCGTTCAGGCTGAAACCTGCGAGAGCATCCTGGGGGGCATGATATTCGTGCAAGTAGCGACGCATCAGCAGGGCTGCTTGGGCAGTGGGCGTAATGCCTTGAATGGCTTCATAATCGGTATCGGTCATTGTAGCCAAGGCTGCATCGACTTCGGATCCAACACGGTCGGTTACTTTTTCTGCGCCAACCACAAGTACAGATTGGATCATTCCAGATTTGAGAGCGAGGTAGGCTTGCCTGAGCGCTGCACCCCCAGAAGCACCAGCCGCCTCGACTGTCATGGCTTCGATGCCTCTTAAACCAACGAAATCTGCCAACAATGCCCCAAGCTGCGATTGGCGAGAGAGTGCAGGAGCGAGCATATTGGCAACATAGAAGGCCTCTGGACGAACCTGTGGAGCTTCCGCACGTGCTGCGGATATAGCTTCAAGCGCCAGTTCACGAATGGAGAGATCCCAGTGTTCGCCTAACGGGGTCATTCCAACCCCTAGAATGATAATTTCACGAGTCGAATTCATTTTTTTGGACATGATCACTTCATCGATAACTTCCCGCGATAACGGGAATAAGTTGCGTAATCAATCTCTGTTCTTCTTTGGATATATTCCTGAGTAGAAGGAGCTTGTTTTCGCCTCTTTATCAACTCTTCTGTCGTTTGGATCGTGAAAGCGTCCGATCCAGCTCCAGAGCCATAGGAGACGAGCAGGATTTTATCCCCAGGTTCAGCGACATCCAATACTGCGGTCAATCCAACCAGTGCAGATCCAGCATAGGTGTTGCCAATCCAGGGCACCAATAGACCAGCTTCGATTTGATCAGGTTTGAACCCCAAGGAACTGGCTACCCGCTTGGGAAATTTGTCGTTTGGCTGATGGAATACGGCATAGGTGTAGTCTTCAGGTTTTGTTTCAGTTGCCCGCATTAGCTCTTGGGCAGCAGCCGAGATGTGTTTGAAATAAGCCGGTTCACCGGTGAATCTTTCGCCATGTTCGGGATATTTTTCATTGGCTCTGCGGAAGAAATCCGGCGTGTCGGTAGTGAAGGAATAAGAAGCCTCGATAATCGCCAGGGATTCCTCCGCTGGTCCGAGCAGGTAAGCTGCTCCACCAGCTCCAGCAGTGTACTCCAGTGCATCTCCGGGACGGCCTTGGGCTGTATCCATCCCAATGGATAAAGCATACGCGGCCATCCCTGATCCTACAAAACCAATGGCAGCTTGCATAGCCTCTGTTCCCGCTTTACAGGCGAATTCCCAATCGGCCGCTTGCGTATTGGGAACAGCGCCAATAGCTTCAGCCACAACCGTCGATGTGGGTTTTACCGCGGAAGGATGGGATTCTGATCCTACCCAAACAGCTCGAATTTTTGCGGGATCAATCATTGCCCTGGCGAGGGCATTGCGTGCGGCCTCGATCGACATTGTGATGACATCTTCGTCAAGGCCAGCGACTGCTTTCTCTCCCGATGGTTCACCACTGGTATCCGCTTTCCAAACACGTGCCACTTCCCTTGCAGGAAGTCGATAGCGCGGGATGTAGGCCCCATAACCAACGATACCGACTTTTCGTATGGGTCTAAGAATCTTATTTTCTTGCATTCAACTTTCTCCAGGCTTTGGACGCTTTGATTTCAACTCTTCTTACCATCCTTCAGGATTTGACGCGCATGATCAATGCGTATTGTACCTTCATCGATCATTCGTTGCGCGACTCGTTCGATGTCTTGGCCTGCTGCACCGGCAGCGATCGCGACCTGTCGGGCATGGAGAGACATATGACCTCTCTGGATCCCTTCCGTGGCCAACGCTCTTAAAGCAGCCAAATTCTGAGCCAATCCTACGGAAGCAATAACCTCTGCAAGTTCTTGTGCACGATCAATCCCCATCATTGCCAGGGCTGCTTTTGCGGTGGGGTGGACGCGCGTGGCTCCGCCAACTGTACCTACAGCCAGGGGAAGGACAAGCACGCCTTCTAAACTACCATCCTCCGTTACTCGCCATTCGCTCAGAGATGTGTATCGACCGGCTCGGGCTGCATAGGCATGTGCTCCCGCTTCAACCGCGCGCCAATCGTTGCCCGTTGCAATGAGCACAGCGTCAATGCCATTCATGATCCCCTTGTTGTGTGTTGCAGCGCGATACGGATCCACTGCAGCAAATGCCCAAGCTTCCACAATTCCATCCCGAACCTGCTCGCCCTCAAAGGAGTTGAAATTAAGCACATTTTGAGGAATTACGCATCTGGATCGGGCTAACCTTCGGTCGGAAAGGTTGGATAGAATACGCAGGTGCACTCTCCCTTCGGTAAGCCTTTCAATGCTTGGCGTGAGTCTCTCTACAGCAGTATTCACCGTATTGGCTCCCATGGCATCGCGAGTATCAAAAATGAGATGGACGATGAGCATGGGACCGATGGGTGTTTCAGGGAAAATCCTGATCTCTAAATCTCTTGCCCCTCCACCTAATTGTTTCAACAGGGGGTCTACCTTATCTGCCTCAGCCAGGATTTCTTCCTTGTGTTCGAAAAGTGCATCACGCGCTATTTCTAAGTCGGAAATATCCAGAACTTGAATTTGACCGATCATCTCTGATCCGATTGTTTCGGCTTGAAATCCTCCGCTATGGCGTACAAGCTTGGCCATGAAAGAAGCACCAGCGACAACGGAAGGTTCCTCAACGACCATGGGGATCAGAACGTCCTTACCGTTAACGACAAAATTTGTCGCGATTCCCAACGGCAAGCCGAATATCCCAATGGCGTTTTCTATCATGTGATCCGCTTGTTCCACGTTTAAACCTGCGTTACCCCCCAGGGCTTCGAATTGATCTTTTGAAAGATCGAGAAGATTGGCAAGAAGTTTTTTTCTTTCATAGGGTGAGAGATTGTAAAAGCCTGGTAAGCGGGATGAATTTTCTTTTGTCACGATGGCTCTCCTAACGCTGTCAACAAGCTTTAATAGCCGATGAAAGCTGGCAAAAGCTATCAGGATAGATTTAGTAGGAATTGGCTGATTGCACAAGGTTAAGGTAGAATCAATAAGGTAGGGTTCATGAAGATGAGTGTTGATCAATACCATCGAGATCAAGTACCTGAACGGATTTTTGAATCAGGCGATTCACATTCCGGAATGCGATCTCTTCACAAAGCCACCCTTAGTCTCTATACCGACCTTTCTTTAGATGGCGTCCTTCGAAGAATAACGGTTGCAGCTAGAGAGCTATCCAATGCAAAATACGCTGCCCTCGGTATACCGAATGAAAAGGGTGGGCTTGATTTCTTTATAACAGACGGAATGTCCGAAAAGGAGATGCAACGCATCCCTCATCTTCCAGTGGGAAAAGGTCTTATCGGGGAAATGATCAAGTGGGGGGATAGCATCCGTATTCCTGAAATATCTGATCACCCCAAAGCCATCGGTTTTCCTCCAGGTCATCCAAAGATGCATTCCTTCTTGGGAATCCCCATCTCCGCTTATGGTCGTCCCTTAGGTCAAATATATCTGACAGATAAGCAGGACGCGCCCTGTTTTACAGAAAATGATCAACGCTTGATAGAGATGCTCGCTGGGCACGCGGCAGCGGCCATTGAAAACGCCCGTCTCTACCGCCAGGTTATCAAGAATGAGGCGGAGTTGACCCAAAGAAATGAAGAACTGGAGCTTATCCACGACTTAACAAGTGCCCTCAGTGGATCCATCAGGCTAGAAGGCCTATTAGGCGAAATGCTTGAACGTGTCATCGCCCTTTTTAGTGCCCAATCAGGTGATATTTTCATCGTGGAGGAGGGTGGAGATCAATTTAACCTGGTCGTTCATCGCGGTCAAGAGGACCTGACCATCTGGGAGAGGAAGGGATTTCGAATTGGGGAGGGTTTCATCGGCGCTGTAGCCAGGTTGGGAGATGTTGCTTGGAAGAATGATCTTGAAGATGAGGCAGAGTATCTGCAAGAGAGCGTCCTTGAAGCGGGATATGGGACACTCATTGGCGTTCCGCTTATTTCGCGTGGTCAGGTGGTAGGTGTTCTCAGCTTGACATTTCTTGGGGCAAGAATCGTCAGTGAACGGGAGGTTGGTCTGCTTGAAGCTGTTGGAGCAGGTGTGGGTTTGGGTATTGAGAATGCTCGGTTGATCCGGCAGGCGCGCCGGTTAGCTGTACTGGAGGAGCGTGAGCGCATTGGCATGGATCTTCACGATGGGATCATCCAATCCATCTACGCTATCGGGTTGACGTTGGATTCGATCCGCCTTCTGATCAGAGAAAACCCAGATGAAGCAGTGACCCATTTAGAAAAAGCAATCGATGGATTGAATGCCAATATTCGTGATATCCGTTCCTATATCCTGGATCTGCAACCAAGCCAATTTAAGGGTAAGGGATTTGCCCAAGGTCTTTCTCGACTGAGCCAGGAATTCAAGGCAAATAGCAGGATGGAAGTCGACCTGCGCATTGAACCGGAAGTGATTTCTGATCTTGAAGGAGATGGTTGCGAAGCTCTTCTGCTTATCGCCCAAGAGGCTCTGGCTAATGTTGCCAAACATTCCAAAGCTACTAAAGTTTGGCTAAGTGCCCGTAATATGGATGAGCGGATTTATATGCAAATCATTGATAATGGGCAGGGCTTCGAATTAGATCAGGAGACAGAACTCCTAGGACATGGTCTTTCGAATATGGCTCAGAGAGCTCGACGAATCGGAGGTGAGTTTGAGACGGTATCCAGCCCTGGTGAGGGGACTACGATTACGGTTCGCTTGAAAGCCAATTCCAACTCGAAAGAATCTTAAATACCTGTTTGGACCCTCCACGTATCAGGATAAGCCTTTCATTGAAGAGTGTCATTGGAAGGCGTTTTGTTTCACCTTCTAATCGCATGACAGGCTTCTCACGTGTTCGGGAAAGAGATCACTAGAGAGCTTTTCTCTTGCGACCTATACTGGGCTTACCCGAATATTTTGGAGCTGTTTGTGAGCTCAACGCGAGTATACATCGTCGATGAACATCGCTCCGTCTGTATTGCGCTTGCTGATCGTCTGGAGCATTCCGGTGACCTGCAGGTCATCGGTCACACTGGAAGCGCAGATGAAGCCCTTAGAGATGTGCGAGAAAGTTGTCCAGACATCGTGTTATTGGAGGTGAAGCGCAGTGACGGGATGGGGCTTGAGCTTTTACGTCAGCTTTCAACCCTGGCTAAACCCCCCAGGGTTGTTGTACTGACCTCTTATTCTTCCTTTTGGGAGAGACAAGCTGCCAGTCGTGCCGGTGCGGCATTCTACCTCTTGAAAGATATCGAGACTGAGGAACTCATCCAGCATATCACCAATTTGGTATAACGATCAGGAAGGCTATATGAAGCAAAATCCCCATCGACGGGGGATTTTTAGATGATATCCAGTCTTCTATGCAACGTATTTTGTCTTAAAGAAAAAATCAAGCCAAATAAAGGCCAGGCTGCTGAAAGTTAGAAAGATCAAAATGGTGCTAATGAAGGGGAGATGAGAGGTCGATTTGCTGAAGATCCGTAGGGTAACGCTTGCAGAGATGATTCCAAAGATGGAGGATATGATCCATACGATTATTCGGCGAATAGACATTGGGTTGCATCCCCCTTGTCTCCAGCGAAGTGGTCAAGATTTTAATCGCAGCAGTGACCATCAAAAATCACTCGTAGACATTAATTCCCTGCAGTAGGCGATTTGTTTTGATTTAGCTTTGTTGGTGTTACAAGACTTTACGGGGATTTTGGGATGAAGTGGAAAGAAGACATCAAGGTCAAGATCTTAGACGGACGTAGATTCGGGCAACCAAATAGAAAAGGTAGCACCCTTCTTTCCCACACCCTCATTTTGGGCTTCTACCTTGCCTCCATTTCGGGTAACAATCTCCTTTACAATGGCTAACCCTAATCCCGTTCCTGAAAAACCGGATTCCCGCCCAACCTTCCCTCTGAAAAATCTTTGGAACAATTGGGAGGCCTCCTGCTGTGAAATTCCATGGCCTGAATCGGTAACGTGGATTCTGTGCCAACCCTGATCATCCTGCGTGTGTGTATCAATCTTGACAAAAATTTCCCCACCTGAGGGGGTGTAATTCAATGCATTGGTAAGCAATATGCTCAAAGCTTCAGTGATCAACTCTTGATCCGCGATGGTTTTGGGGAGATCAGGGCAACTTTCGAAAGAGAGTGAGAGATTCCGACTTTCAGCCAGGACAGCACGATCGTGTGTAAGTAGCCTTGCCAATTCGTTTAGATCGATGGGAGACAGATTTATTGCGATTTGATCTTGATCGAAAGAGGATAGACGCAGGAGACTCTCAATGATATGCTCCAGCCTGGTCACTTCCCTTTTCACTGCTTGGAGGTATTGTCCTTGTTTTTCACTAGGTTTTTCTAATAGGGAGCCATAGAGCTTCAAGCTGCTGATGGGAGTCCTTAATTCATGGGAAACATTGGCAACAAACTCATCTTTCATCTTGCTTAAGGCCTGCAAGTGGCGGTTAGCCTCAGCTAATTCAACTGTTCTCTCCTCGACCCGTTCTTCCAACTCTCTTGCGTGACGACGAACTTCTTCATACAATTCTGCATTTTCAATCGCCACAGCCGCCTGATTGGCGAAGGCGGAGAGCAGCATTCGGTCTTTCTCTGTAAACAATCCCTCTCGGATCCGGTTGTCTGCGTAAATAACACCGATCTGGGCCTCTTTTACCGCCAAAGGAACGCAAAGGATGGATCGGAGACTGTAGGTGATCACACTTACCTGATGTCCGAAGCGAGGATCGGTTTGAGCATTTGTTGTTACCACTGCTTGCCCCTCATGCATCACTTGACTGATGATGGATTGACTGAGCTCAAATTCATGCGGCTGGAGAGATTCGCGCTCCCAATTGCGTGCTGTAACAATTTCCAATTCTCCTAAGGAGTTGCGAAGCATAAGAAAGGCACGTTCTGCCCCAATCAAGCGGATAATCGTATCAACAACTTCATTGAGCACCGTTGTCCGATCTAACGAGCTATTAATAACTTGACCAATTTGAGCTAAAGCCTCTAGATTCTTCCTCTCGATTTCATAGTCATGGAGGATTTCATACCAGTCTTGAAGGACTTGTGAGAATTGGTCGACGGTGTTGAGGATGTCAGGTGGGAACTCAAATCCTTTTCTTCGTTCTTCTGCACGATAAGAAGCCAGCTGAATGCGTAAATCATCCACTATTTGATTGAGCCTCTCATGCATTTCTAGGGGAAACAATCCATTTCCTTGTGTCAAACCAATCACTCCAATAAATGTTCTTGACGCAATTACCCTGGATTATACAGTGCATATAAATTACCCGCTACGCACCTCTGCAATCGGGAATATTTCACCATAGAATGGAATATATCTCTGAACTCTGTGTCACTCGAATGTTTCGCCCTTTCCATGCATCATGGTTTCAAGTTATTCCTGTGGTTAGGAAGTTGAAACTTGTTCACAATTCAGATCGTGGATTTTTCATGCACAAAAGCCAGGATACCTCGTCGCAAGCTAACGCTTGCTTCCAGAGCGTAGCCAAGCCCGGGATGAATGCAAGAGGGGGTTTGGGGACAACAAGCCCCATTACGGCTTTTTTCTGTGGATGTGCAACATCCGGCGGATAAAAAAACATCCGGCGGATAAAAAACATCCGACAAGATGCCCCGCAGCTTGTTGCGGGGTTCTTCACTTGGGATTGCCACTCAATCTTGAAAAGACTTCAAGCTTCCAGTATAGTTGGAAAAAGGGTAATGGAGGTGAATACATGCCCCGTACAAGCCGACAACGAGATCTACGTAAGAGGCAACGTCGAGTCTGGAAATTGAGGCAATTGAAGGAAAAATTGGCTCACACGCAGGATAGTGTGAAACGGCATAAGATCCTTGAACAGATAGGTAAGTTATCTCCTTGGGATTCTATATTGAATGAGTAGACATTACCTATCGTTCTATTTTTAAAGGGTCCAAGCCCTTCTGAATTTTAGGTGAAACCCTTCTTTCAATCATCTTGTGTACAAAATCCAAGAGCTGTTAAGGACATTTGCCTTGGCGGTATATAAGCGCTTGCCCCCTAATAAAAAGGTTTCATGGATGACAGAAACCTAGGTTCTCTCTTCAAACCTTTATAGGATGGAATCTGTTAATGCGTTGTATTGATAAATTTATGGACGATATCACGTAGTTCGCGTGCTGAGAAGGGTTTAACTAAGCAAGCATCCGCCCCTGCCTCTTTTGTGGCATTAATGTCTTCGGCCTGAGCTTTGGCACTTATTACTATGGTGGGTATGTAAGATCTTTCTGGATCTGAACGAATCTGACGGATGAAGGTAAGTCCGTCCATTCCCGGCATCATCACATCTGTCAGGATCAAATCGGGTGGGGTATTCTTCAATAGTTCAATGGCGTGATTCGCATCATGAGCCTGTCGAACGAAGAATCCGAAGGAGCGGAGTATTTCGCTGAGAACGGTGCAGAAGGAGGGTTCATCATCCACGACCAGAATATATCTCTCATGCGACCTTTTTGAAGTCGCGAACATGGATGGATTATTCATTCTGTGCTGCATAAGGCCCTCTCATTCCCACACTGATTGTATGTTAAGATCACTTTCTTTGAGCTTGCATCTAGAGGATCCATCACTTACGGTCCGCTAACAATAGTAAAAAGGGTCTATTGGGAGGGCTATTTTCATGAAAATTGCGAATTGGCGTCATTTTGTCGAATTCGGATAGCGATTCAGAGAAGGAAAGAATTTCTGTTATCGATCTAATCTAAAAGAAAACCAGTCAAGTCAATTCTGGCAAGACTGGTTTTTCCATGTTCACGATCAATGAGAATTGGATAGCAGGGGTTCAATGACATCCTTAAGTTCATTCGAGGTGAAGGGTTTTGCCAGGAACGCGTTTGCACCAGCCTGGAGTGCAGCTGCTCGATCAAGTTCCGAAGCCAAGGCAGATAGGACGACAGTAGGGATATCCGATAATTCTGGTTTGGATTTGATTTGGCGGATCATGGTAAGACCATCAACTCCTGGCATCATAATATCCGCAACAATCAAATCGGGTTTAATTTCTTCCAAGTAGGTATAGGCTTGAGAGACGTTATGAGCACGATAAACTGCATAGCCGTGAAGCTTCAGGATGATTCCCATCACCACACAAATCGCCGGTTCGTCATCAACAACGAGAATGGATCCTTTTGCCTCTGCAGTTTCCATAAAAGCGGTTTCAACTTGGGTGTCTATGCTTAATGTCATTTTATTCACTCCTCACAACCATTAGTCTATGCGCGATTGATACGATTTTGACTTTCGAGAACCTTGCAAACCCTTTGAAAGGCCTTACTATTGACTAACAGAAGAGGTGTCTCAATGAAAAATGATTTGGGATGTGTGGGATCTGGTGATAAGTGACTGCTGTGTTGAAATCCAAGTCCTTCTCTTTGAAGTCAAGTGACTATCTCGCATTTCGAATCATTGGAAAAAGCCTACGATTCCAACTAGTTGGCTGACTTAAAGACCATGGCAAGAAGATCAGGATGTGGCATGGAAATCTCTCGTATTGAGAAGTTGGGTGCGAACAGATTTACTTTAAGTTTGGTAGGATGCCTACATGAAGGAACCTCAGTCGCTGGATGGTCTTGAATTGTTTTATGGTAGCAAAGTTGGTTTTCCAGGTGTGAAAGGCTTGTCAGGTTTTAAACTGCCCATAAAGGTGATCCTTATGTGACCAAGTTCTATGTCGGAGCAATCCAATATGTTCAGCGAGATAGAGGAATAAGCATGGGTTGGCTCAGAGGCTTCGTATCCAAATTCTTGTTTGAGGTCCCGATTTCTGGCCTGACTTTGAGAGCTTGGATAAACTTGTGTTGTGCGCTGATCCTTGTGATCCTCTCCAAGATAGGAATCTCATGCTTTTTCAACTCGCGCGCCGATAGCGCGAATAAGGCCGGAAAAGACGATCGAGTGGATAGGGTAGAGGATGTACCAATACAAGTGCCCAAACAATCCCTTTGGGGCGAAGTAGGCAGTTTGTGTGAGTAGTGAGGAACCATCCTCTAGAGGGCGGACACGGAATTCCATCCAGGCTTTCCCTGGAACTTTCATCTCTGCTCGCAATCGCATCATCTTATTTAGCTCAAGAGCTTCCACGCGGTAAAAATCGAGCGGATCACCAATGCGGATATCCGTGGGATGTCTACGTCCCCGGCGCAGACCTACTCCACCCATAGCCCGATCCATGATCCCGCGCAGATGCCATAACCCATTAGTAAAAAGCCAACCATTTTGTCCACCCAGGCTGGTGAAGGTCTGATAGACAGCTTCTGGTTGGGTATGTACTTTGAGTTGCCTTGTTTCGCTGATCATTCCTTCCGTATTTCCCAAATAGACGATCGGGCGGTCTCCCAAGCTCGCTGCAAGCGAGTCGGTCCAGGTGGACTCAACTTGCTTGGCTTCGAGTGCATCCAATGCTCGTTTTACTGCTGTTTTGTAATCCATGGGATGAATATCAGGGAAGAGGGTCTTTGCCAGGGGATCGTTCACGATGACTTCGTTTTGAAGACCCTCGAAGAGTGCTCTGGCGATTTCACTCGGGACAGGGGAGATCCAATGTGATAGATAGGAGAATACCCTCGGCATGAGCACTGGTATGGGAATGAGATAGC
>Ga0154793_1216_pt23 | contig 17131 bp, 14 predicted proteins | sample Rifle2008BG16ft_FD_105801 | JGI IMG/M metagenome (GOLD analysis project Ga0154793, IMG submission 105801) | Chloroflexi bacterium RBG_16_48_8 | reverse complement strand
GCAGGATGAGAGATTGACGAAGCATTCAAGAACCACCTGCAATTGAAGGGTGCGAGACTGCTGTATCTCCCACTTTATTTTGTTGGAACATCTTCCATCTGACCGGTATGGAAAGAAAGTGAGATTCCACACATTTCCTATACGATAAGTGGGAAAAACCACCTAACATCCCCATTTGGCGTCTTTCTACCTGTAGTTCCTGCCCCAAATCGATGGCTATGCGCAGGCTGTCTCTAGGAAGCTTTCCACCATGAAGCTCGATTCTCAGGTTTGTGCATCCATCACCCGACTTATACAGCCCTTTTGGTGTAATCTTTAAACCTATGCCCTCGATACCTAAAACCTATGAATAGAAATTTCTGCGTAAAAGCGCTTTCCCCGATACCCCCTCTCATGTAAAATGTGCTGCTTGAAATATCACATCTCTTAACCTGGTAGACACGGAAACCTGATGGTGTTGAAAAACCGAAAACCCTTCCTTACGTATCTTGGTTCACTCTTGTATTTGTTGATTGTTGCAGTCACGTACAACTCACTCAATCCCACCTTTACAAGAATTGGAGTTTGGGCAAGCTTTATCGGATTCGGATCGTGGATCATCTACAAATTAATGACAAAAACCGCCATTCGGTATCCGCGCATCATCTTCGCCATATCCATCTATGCTGCAGTGAGATTATTCTCCATATTGCTTGCTCCCTTCCCGATCGTTAGCCTTGAATTAGTTTTGAAGGAATGGATCATTATCTTTGGCTTCATTTTTATTTTCGATACACTTCAGGATGTTTGGCAACCAACATCCTGGGAAAACGCCCTCATCAATTTCGGACTGATCTTCTCTTTCATTGAGTTATTGCTGGCATTCTTTTGGTATCGGAACTGGTGGGATATCGTAGGCACAGTCCTATCTTTTCCACCCGTTGGCTATCGGTCTCTTGGGCTCTTCCTGGGTCATCCTAATGTGACGGCCGGTTTTATCAACCTGATCGTGCCTATTATGGTTGTTCGGTTACTACAAGAACAGAACTGGAAGAGGCGAGTACTATGGGGATTGGGATTCACTCCCTTTATCCTCAATCTGTATTTCACCTCCTCGCGAGCTGGTCTGCTTGCAGGCATCCTGGGCGTCCTCACAACAATCGCATTGTTTTATGGTCCAGCAGCACTTTCAAAACTCGTCGGGAAAAAACGGGAATCGATCCGGGAAGTGATCAACCTACGTTATTTTCTACTCGCGATCCCTCTCGTCTTAATAGGCCTTGGATTTATCTATATCTTTTTCGTTCAATCTCAAACGATCTCATCTCATGCTTCAAGCCTGGTTACAGCACGATCGGAAATTTGGGGACCGGCGCTGGATATTATTGAAGAATCTCCTCTGATCGGGAATGGACCTGGATCCTTTTCCGCGCTATTTGCGCAGGAGACCAAGATACCCCCCGGATTCGCAACCAGTCACGCACACAACCTCTTTCTTCAAACTGCCGCAGAGACAGGCATCCTGGGGATTGTGTTGGTTGCATGGATCATCGTGACATGCATCTTGGTTTTTCTTCGAGCATGGAGGGCTGCATCGCTCACAGTAAAGATGCGGCTCGCAGCCTATGCTGGGGCCGGGATCGCAGCCCTCTCTCATCACATGTTGGATTACCTTCTCGAGTCACCTCTCTACGCGCTATCTGTCCTTATCCTTCTATCCCTTGTTCTGCACGAGGCGCCATCTACTGAGAGAATAATTACTCAAAGAAGAAGAGCCCTCTTCCTCCCCGCCACTCTCCTGGTCGCATTCCTCTTAGGATCACACTACACAATGATCGGGGCTGACGATTACTGGGAGGGTGTTAACTCCGGGAGAGAGGACGATTGGGAAAGAGCCACGGAAAAAATCTGCCGAGCATACGAGAAGAACTCCTCGATCCCGCTTTATGGATTCCAATGCAGCCTGGCCAATGCCCAGCTCTATTATCGGACAGGGGATCCCCAAGCCCTAGAAACTGCATACACACTGCAGTCAGAAATGCTTGAGAAGGATCCCTATTGGCCTGTGCATTGGGCCAATTTGGCCAATTACGAATGGTTATTAGGAGACTACGCGGCAGCCATCGAGCACATGCAGATGGCCTTAGACTTCGCCCCCAAAAACTCAACCTTCGCCCTAAATCTTGCGTGGATGAAGGAGAACTACGGAGATACACAGGGTGCAATCGATGTGTATTTGTCCGCCCTGAAGATTGATCTTTCGTTGCAATTCAGTCAAATTATGTTAAGTTCACCCCTCGCCATGGATGCACTGGATCGCTATAAACGAGATCTAGCATACGAAGAAGGAATGTCGCTCTCTCTAAGAGGCTGGGAGAGCTTAAGATTAAATCGGTATGTGGAAGCTGAGACGCTTTTCAGACAAGCTATAGAAGCAAACCCAAATGATTCTCGCGCCCGCGTTGGACTCGCCCTGATAAAGCAGCAATTCGGTCGATCGGAGGAAGCCCTGCACAATCTACAAATCGCGACCTTCATCAATGGAGGTTCGCCGTTCATCCTCCACGCGGCAGGTGTGATCCAATTGCAGCAAGGACAGGACGAGGAGGCTTACCAATATTTTCAAAGAGCCTTTATTCTAATAGAAGAGAAAGACTATTCGTTTTCCTACTATTACCGTACGTATAACCGTTTCTTCCTCCTTTCAGACTTAGCTCCGCAGATGCGACGAGTCGACATCACCCCCGAAATGATCGAAAGTTTTAACCTCTTAGCACAATATCTTCAGGTAAATGGCAAGGAGAGTGATGCTCATAATGTGCTAAAAAGGCTGGAGTTGGAAACAAGATCAAATTAGATCACAAATAGGTAAATAGGTTGATCCAGGAAGGTACATAAATCAAAACCATGTTCTCGCCCATTAAAGTCGATTCTCTCAAACTGAAGGAGATGCGATTGCATCCGGCCATTTGGTTCTTTGCAATTGCTGTCCTTGTGGGATCTTGGTTTTTATTTCCAGAGGGCGGATTTGATTGGCGGAACGACATCGGCCCCGGTGCTCGGCATTGGTGGCCAGCCCCGTGGGATGAAGGCTTGATCCTGGCACCCTGGGGTGCACTCTTGCTTTCTCCACTAGGAGGCCTTCCTGATCGAATCGCGACTGCTTTGACCAATGGTGTGAGCGTGATCATTTTCGCTCTCATCGCTCGCAAGTTTGGAGGGCCTGATTGGATCGCGATACCTGTATTGATATCACCTCCCGGCTATTGGTTGTTCTATAACGGTCAAACGGAATGGCTTGTACTTATTGGATTGTTATTCTTCAATGGGTTGGATGTCCCCTTGCTTATACTCAAACCGCAAGTGGCTATAGGCGCCTTCCTCCCTCGACTTAAAAAGGCCGGGAATCAATGGAAGCTGTATATTTTCCCTGGAATCATTGTCTTTGCAATCTCTTTATTGATTTGGCCCTTGTGGCCACTTGAAATCCTTGAAATTGCCCCCGTTCTGACGTCTGGTTCGTGGAACTCGGCCTTATGGCCATGGGGGATTCCAGTAGGAGCTTTCTTGTTATGGTACAGCTGGAAAACGGCGGATGACCGATGGGGTGTAGCGGCAACACCCTTTCTATTCCCGTATATTAATTTTCCTAACTACCTGGCTTTGATGATCGTTTTGGCATCCAGGTGGCCACGTTGGACACTCATCCTTTGGGCTGCCATGTGGATTGCTGGGATTGTTATAGTATGGATGGGAACATAACGACCTGTGATGCAATGGGCTCCGATCATCCATGTCTCCTTCGTTCTCCTTGAAGTTCACTGCAATCCCATCATGAATTGAATTTTCCCCAATTGCTCGAATAGGTTTTCTATGATATGAAACGGGCTCACAATACCTGTATGTCCAACTTTTTGGGGTCATAACCTGGTGAAGTTTCTTAATCAAAGCCATATACATCAGAAATCTAATGGTATTGCCTGTATGAGGAGCGTATGAAAGAAATTGAATTTATTCAGACAGCAAGACAAACCATCGCCATCATCATACGGGCAAGCTATTCTCCTAGGGAGACCACATTCATCTCACCAAACACGCACGAGCAACAGGTTGGCTTCGTTGTCTATCCAGCCCAAGGGTACATCCAGGCACATAAACATGTTCCAATCGAACGACACATCAAGAGCACATCGGAAACTCTGGTCGTTCGTAAAGGGCGTGCAGAGGCATTGCTTTATGATGACAATCAAGAACTCATTGCAGAACGAATCCTTGAGTTAGGTGACATCCTGGTGTTGGTAAGTGGAGGTCATGGCTTCCGAATGCTGGAAGACACCGTGTTGCTTGAGATAAAGCAGGGGCCCTACACAAGTTTGGCCGAGAAGGAGCATTTCCAATGATCCCTGTCAGCGAACCACGGATTACTGAACGCGAACGGGAGTATGTCCTGGATTGTCTCCAGACGGGATGGATCTCCTCCGCCGGGCGCTACATTGAAGCATTCGAAACTCAATGGGCGGCCTATTGTGGGATGAAACATGGCGTGGCTGTATGTAACGGGACAGTCGCTCTCTCGGCTGCTGTTGTCTGCCTCGGTTTGGAGCCTGGCGACGAAGTCATCATGCCCACCTTTACGATCATCTCCTGCGCCCTGGCGGTGGTTGAAAATGGAGGCATCCCGGTACTGGTCGACTCCGATCCGGAAACCTGGACCATGGATGTCAACCAAGTTGAGGCCAAGATTACCCCTCGAACCCGAGCGATCATGCCGGTTCATATCTATGGTCATCCGGTTGACATGCAACCGATATGGGAGATCGCCCGCGCTCACAATCTGGTGATCATTGAAGATGCGGCTGAAGCCCATGGTGCCGAGTATAAAGGTCAAAGATGCGGCAGTCTGGGAGATGTGAGCTGTTTTAGCTTCTACGCCAACAAGATCATCTCCACCGGAGAAGGGGGCATGGTACTCACTCAAGAGGAGGACATGGCGGAGCGCTTACGATCGGAACGCAACCTTGCTTTCCAGCGCGACCGTCGCTTCTATCACACCGCCCTTGGACATAATTATCGCATGACCAACATCCAGGCGGCGATTGGGTTGGCGCAGTTCGAGCGAATCGAAGAGCATATTGAGCACAAACGCTGGATGGCGGAAGCTTATAACGAACGTTTGCGGGAGTTTCCCCAATTACAATTGCCCATCGAAAAGGAATGGGCTAAGAATGTTTATTGGATGTACGGTGTAGTATTAGCTGATGATGTGCCTTTCAATGCTGCCGAATTTGCCCGGCGATTGTACCAAAAAGGGGTGGAAACACGACCCTTCTTTCTAGGGATGCATGAGCAGCCAGTTTTCCGAGAACGTGAACTATTCATAGGTGAGTGCTATCCTGTATCCGAGAACCTCTCAAGAATGGGATTGTACTTGCCTTCCGGATTGACATTGACAGAATCTCAACTCGGAAAGGTGTGCCAACAAGTACATTCAATATTCAAAACGATATGAGCAAGAGCAGAGATGACACTCCGATAAGCGATCAGCGCTTGACTGATCTACCCCTTGAGCCTCTTTTGAGACACTTTGCTTTGGTGGTAGGAATATGCTTTGCCGGTTCTTTATTTCAACGCTACTCAGCTTTTTGGAACCACGTCTTCATCATTTTATAGAAGGGATTATCCTCATCATTAGGAAATATCAATCTCAATAATAAACTGACATAAGGTTATACCTTATACGACAACATCTGCATTCTAAACATGTCTATTTATTATGACGGCATAAAACAGGAGGGATTACTTACGAAATGATCTTTAATCAATATGCACAATTTTATGACTTCCTATACAGTGATAAAGATTACTCTGCGGAATGTGATTTCATTGAAACTATCTTTTCTAAGCTCGGATACAATTCTACCAATCGCCTCCTTGATCTGGGCTGCGGCACGGGAGGCCATGCCCTGCTCCTCGCTCAGCGTGGTTACCATGTTACTGGAATCGACCGTTCTGAAGAAATGTTGGAGATCGCCAAAGAAAAAGCCAAACGAGCGAAGCTCGTCGTCGATTTACATCAGGGAGACATCTGCCATGCCTCCTTGGGGACTGAGTTCGACGCCGTGCTGGCCATGTTCGCGGTCGTCAGCTATCAGACAAGCAATGCCGATCTCATTTCCACGTTCAAGACCGCACGGCGCCACTTGACTTCAGGAGGGCTCTTTCTCTTCGATGGCTGGTTCGGTCCCAGTGTGTTGACCATCCGACCCACGGATCACGTCAAGATGATCCGAAACGGGAGCGAACGCATAATCCGACTTGCACGACCTTCCTTGGACATTCTGAAGCATCTTGTTCAAGTAGATTACACCGTGCTTCTCCTCAACGGCGACAATCTCATTGAAGAGGTGAGCGAAACACACCTGCTGCGTTACTTCTTCGTCCCGGAAGTTGATTTGTTGGCGCAGTTCACAGGATTTGAATTGATCCACTCTTGCCCCTTCGCGCAACTCGATAGACAACCGACGGAAAAAGATTGGAATGTTTCGTGGATCCTGCGCGCCATTTAAAAATCGGCATCTACTTTAACGCACGTCGCGAGCAAGGAGGGCCATTCCACTATGCCTTGACATCAATTCACTGCCTGAATCAATTCGCGTAGCACGAGATTGCATCTTCTTGCACTTCTTCCACACCTCGCTTTAAGACCTCTCAACAGAAATGCAAAGTATCCATTTTCCCTCTAGCTCCTAACCCTCCAATCCCTTGGGCTAAAGAAATACCCCATTAAATAGCCTTCGGGGGTCTCCCCGACCGCGTGGCAACCGCCATTACAAATTCGATCCGCGTCACTATTCTTTCCCTGCTAGCCCAGCGATATGGTGGGCTCGATTGAATTGCCTTTCCGGAAATTATTTCCTGTTTTGGTAACTGGGTATTTCACAATGGCCAGACAGAGTGGTTAATGATGAGATCGACCCAAAATTTTCATATATGCCTGTTCTGTTAAACTGGCGATGTGATCCCAGGAAAATCGGCTGATCACTTTCTGTTTACCAGCTTGTCCATACTTTTCCGCTTCAGAAGGGTGAGAAAGTAGGAACTCGAGTTTATCGGCGATATCGTGCTCTTCCTGCCTCACCAGTAGGCCATCTTCCCCATCGGAAATAACTTCCTGAACCGCAGGGATGGGACAGCCAATAACGGGTTTTCCAAAGCTCCATGCTTCTGAATAAATCCCTCCGAAGCTCTCTTGGGTGGAAGGTACACAGAGAATATCACACGCTGAAAGTGCATGGGTCTTTTCCTGCAAGCCAACTATTCCCAAGCGATGAACTCTTCGGTCCTTGCCTTGCGCAAAATGTCTCTCAGAGTCTCCAACTGGAGGACCAATAAATACAAAGTGGACTTCGGGAAATCTTTCCCATACGATCTTTGCGGCTCGAAGAACCTTAAGGTAGCCTTTATAACGATAATGTTGCCCCAAAAAGAGGACCATGGGTCCATCAATCTCGTTTTTGTATCGAAAGCCTATTGGATCTGCGCGGTCTGATAGCACAGGGCCGATCCCAGTAATGAATATTTTCTCAGGAGGAATTCCCTCCGATACCATGGTTTCTTTTTCCGACCCAGTTAAAGCAATGATTCCATCTGAATGACGGCATAATCTTAAAAAAGCGCGATTACGATAACCTTTCCAGCGAGGGTGATGCACAGGCGTGAAGACAAAAGGGATATCCTGCTGGCGAGCGACTTCCCAGGAGGCAAAGCTTATTGGCTCACGTCCAATACGGACATTGTGGATAATATCGCACTCTTTGGCGATCGGAGCAATTCGAGTCCTAATCTTTGCAGAGATCCTGGGGATGCAGTAATCCATGGCGAAATAATATAGGAAAGTGGATGGAATGAGTGAGATCTTCTCCCTCAATGAAAACCCCATTCGAAGTACAGGTATATTATCGATCTCATAATGATATTCTTCAGACGGCGCGAATATCGTGGTCCCCAGCAACCAGTCCGTCCGATTGGAGTCCCAATGAGAAATGACACGAATCACGTGTCGGTCTTTCAGCCGCCGAGCCAACTCATGTTGGTGTATTTGCGCGCCGCCAATGGAGGGCGGGTACGCAGTCAGTGTATACAGTAGTCTCATTAGTTGAAAGATTCCAGCTATCAGAAAATATCAGCAATTCGTAACATCTGTTCCCTATAAAATATGAAATTATGCGAATTTGGAGGGGTGGTGAACCCCCATTTAGGGTTAAATTGATTCTTCGAAATTGCGGTGCTATGGACAGATACGCATTGAGTATGGATTTCACTTCACTAATGGTTTGGCAGGAACTCCCACAACCGTTAATCCCTCAGGAATATCTTTGGTGACCACTGCACCTGCCCCGACAATTACTTCATCTCCTATGGTTAGATTCTCCAAGACCTGACATCCTGTCCCAAATAAAACCCGGCTGCCAATTTTGACACCTCCCGAGATATTTACACCTGGGTTGATCACATTGAAATCTCCAATGATCGCGTCGTGTCCGACTGTGGAGTTTAGATTAAAGAGATTGAAATCCCCAATTTGGATATCACAGGTGAAATTGCTGCCAGCTGTAATGGCATTTCCGAGGCCCCATTCCACACGCCTATAATCCAGATACGCGGATGGATGAACTAGATTAGGGAAAGAGAATCGATCTCTTTGTTCTAAATAGGACTGGATCACTTTAAACTTTACTCCGGGATAGCCTATTCCAATCACAATATCCGCTTCGATGTCTTGAGTTAAAAGCCAAGTATCGTCTCCGACCACCGGCACAATACCAAGATCCTTTCCCACCTCTGCCAGGTCCTTTGCGATAAACCCAGCGATCTCCCATCTATGTTCGCGAGAGTTAACCACTTCGGCAAGCATTGCCATTTCTCGCGCAAGCCCACTCGTGCCAAGGATAAATAGTTTTCGGCGCATGGACAAAACTCCCCAAATGGAATTTTCCTTAGATCCTTGCCTTTTTAATCATGTCCACTACTCTTCCAATATCATCATCTGTCATTTGGGTATATGTTGGCAAATTAATGCCAGATTTCGCCAACGACATTGTTATCGGAAGATGTTCTTTCCGTTTCCGCGACTCTTCGCGAAATGGCGGCAAAGTATGGAGAGGGAGAAAGAATGGCCTTGTTTCAATCCCTTGCTCCTCAAGGTCACTGATCAACTTATCTCTGGATTTCCCAAATACTTCTTCGGAGACAAGTACACTGAACAACCAGGGCGCTGGGACCGCCCAATCTGCTACTGGCTGGAACTGTATTCCTGGAATGTCTTTTAGGAGTTCTTGGAACACCGAGTAAATATGGCGGCGTTTATTAATAAGCTCATCCCGTCTCTCTAACTGCGCACAAAGAAGCGCACAGGCAACATTTGTCAATCTGAAGTTGTATCCAGTTACGGGGAAAAAATACCTTCGATTGAGATCAACGCCTTGACCGCGAAGCGTCCTGGCGCGCAGTTCGAGATGGGGATCGCTCAGGGTAATAGCGCCCCCTTCACCCGAGGTGAAGATCTTGTTTCCATAAAATGAAAAGCATGCGATTGGAGAAAGACTACCAGTTGGACGGCCCTTATAAAGAGCCGTGTGTGATTCGGCAGCATCTTCGACAACCCAGAGTCCATGCACGCCCGCGACGTAATTGATGGCATCCATGTCTGCCGGATGACCATAGAGATGAACGGCGATAATGCCCTTCGTTCTTCGAGTAATCTTGTCCTCGAGCAATGTGGGATCCATGCACCAAGTATTGGCATCGACATCTACAAAGACTGGTTCTGCACCCACATATCGTACTGCGTTTGCTGTTGCGATATAGGTAAGCGAGGGAACGAGAACCTCATCACCAGGTCTGACATCGAGCGCCATTAAAGCCAAATGCAGCGCTACAGTCCCATTGCAAACACCGATCGATGTCCGTGTTCCACAAAGTTCGGCGAACTTATCTTCAAATTGCGTTACATATTTACCCGTTGAGGAGATCCACGTACTTTGAACGGCGTCAAGGACGTATTCTTTCTCAAGCTGCGAGAGGTCGGGCCTTGCAAGAGGAATTTTCATAATCACACCTCCCTTTTATTTTGTGCTCGGGCATCGAAGATTTGGAGGTATTCCCGTGCAACATCCTTCCATGTCCGATGCTTTAACCTGTTCACTTGCTTATCTGCTGCTATCTTGATAGATTCGTAATTTTCATTGAGATAGCGCAACTTTCCTGCAAGATCAGATGAATCATACGGATCAAACCATATGACTTCCCCTCTCGTTCGTTCGATGTGCTCTCTCATCACAGGAATATCAGAACATAGGACAGGGAGTCCTCTGAGCATCGCCTCCCAAACGGGGAAACTTCCACCTCCTTCGGCGAGGCTGCACATGACCATCGCCCAAGCATTGTCAAGGAGACAATCATAGATCTCGGATGGCACATAGCCAAGCGGGATAAGCGACTTTTGAAGAGTCAAGCCAAGTGCTTCAGCATATCGCTTTAATTCCAACCCTCGCTCAGTGCCTTGAAGGTCAGCATCTTCTCCGGTTAATACCAATGGATTCCCTTCCCCCCATGCAGCATATGCATCAAATAATACTTCGTGATTCTTGTGAGGGGATATATTCGCAGCATAAATCAGGTATTTATCCTTTTTCCATTCCCATTCCGATGGAAGCTCAGCTTTCCGGGTAGATGGGGCGTGCTCACCAGAGAGCGGAACAACTTTAAACCGACTCGTTTCTGTGCCAAAAAGCCTGATTAGGGTTTTCGATGTTGCGTTCGAGCTAACGACAATTTCCGCATCCGAGTTAAGCCATTGCTGGATTGTGGCTCTTTCATCTTCTACCCTGATGGGCGTTATACCCGTCTCATACTCAAATATAATCGCATCATGGAGGGAAGCAACCACTTTACTGGATCTTGATGCCGGAACGCGATGCCAATGAATCCAGGGAAGCCAGAGGACATCACAATGATCAAAAAGATTCTCCGGAATGTCACTGTGCCACTTGGTATATTGCCCTAAGAGCTGCTTTATGATCTTCTTCCCCGGCAAAGGAACATTCTTCAGAGATCTCTTATTCCTCCAACTTCCCGCTGGAGATAGATCAATCACCTTGATATTAGGCGCGGTATTTTCAAATATCTCTCGATATCTTTTATACGGACCCCCATGACTGATTAATTCATATGAATGGTCCGGCGTTAGCTGTGCCATCGCCCTTAGCATTTCAACCGCAAACCGAATCCCTCCCCCCAAATTACCCATATAATCCACTGCACGAATTTTCATCGCCTCGTTCTCCTAAAGTCCAACACAAATTTATATTACCGTCTTTTGGAATTTAAGGATAATGACGCCCAATCCCGGGAGATCCGACAATGATTGGTAGGTTTTCCACTGACGGATTGCTTTATATGGTTCCTTCCAATGCGGATAGTTATGCCAAAACTGGTTTTTTTTCTCTCTTTCTTTAAAGAATGTGCCCTTTCTCTTCTCTCCAATGATTTTCATTGAAACGGGTTTTCCTAAGAAACGAAATATCCTTTCATTCAAAGCCTCATCGTCATAAATACGCTGACCAAAAACAAACCCTTGTTGATCTTTTTCATAGAGTCCGTATTCATCAAAGTCGGTATATTCCACAAACGCCTCGGCAGCACAGGGTACAGACATAACCAAATTACCCCCTGGTTTTAGCAAATTCCATATCTTTGATAATGCGATGCTTTCCGAAGGAATATGCTCCAAAACCGAGATCAAAGATATTAAATCGAATGAACTTTCGGGCAGAGTTACCTCCTCAATCATGCAATTATGAACAAGACATCTGTCCTGCAAGTTAAGTGAGTCGATTATTTCCCTGGATAATTCAACGTCCCGCCTATCCGGATTCAATAAGATAGCACTAACATTTTTAATTCGTAACATAAGCCCTATTGGAAAGATTCGAGGTGAAGAGATATCGAGATATGATCCCCTCGAAAGGATTTGAGATACCTCCCTCCATGTAATTCCAAACTCGAAATATCGGACAGCGTCCATGGGCGCAAATATCAACGAATAAATCATTGATAATTCCTTACTCCGTTTCTTCATACGGGCCAGAAACAAACGAATACCCGCGTACATTGAGATTAGGTGAAAGAAAATGCCTGGGAGACCGAGCAAGTGGGCAATTAATAGAAATATCGGTAAGAGGCAGACCCCCAAAAGCAGCCGAAAGAACAAATATTTCTTGTCGCCCGCAGCACGCGGAATTCGAGTGTAAATCCTCTTCACTTTTCAGCACCCTATAAATAAACATCTGCGACTAAAAGGGATCTAGAAATTCTTGGAAGCAACCAAGACAAAACCAAAAATGTAAATCCATTTGATGCAATTAATGCACCCATTACACCTATAGAGGGCGATAATAAATACGTTAAAGCTAGAATGGATACGCCATTGAATAAGACGAGCACAACTTGGATCCAGATCTTCTCCATTATGACAAGCAAATCTGAAAACGCTGTACTCCAGGTTGAAGATACCAACATCACTGAAAGAACAATCCAAACTGCCAAAGAGAAAACAATATCAGTTCGTCCAAGCCATTTACCTACCAAGAAATTCCCAAAGAGAGCCATCATAAAACTGAACAGGATTGCGAGAATCATTCTTATGCTAAGCATTTTTCTAAAACCTACAGATACCCATGCATGATCACCTCGCTCGGAAGCTTCTCGGAAGGGAGGAACAAAAGCGATTGTGCTCACGGTAATCAAACTCATAAAAGCTTGGTAGAGGCGGATCACAATCGTATATTCTGTTACCTCCTCCAACCCCGATCGGTGGGCCAAAATGATCGGTTGTGTTTGGTTTACAAGCAATGCTCCAATCTGAAAGAGAAAAAGGGGAATCGAGGTCCTCAGCAATCGCTTCAGGCTGGAAATCCTAATTCGCGAGAGCCTTGGTCGTAGCCATGGCATTTCGACTCCGAAGATGTAAACCAAATTGATACCCGCAAAAAGGATGGGAATCCCTATGAGTACGGCGGTGATGTAATGCAACTCAAGTTGTAAGTGGATCGCAAAATATACGGCAAGTATCGTTATCATCGATCCAACAATCGAGAACAAATGTCCCACATAGGATTTCTGATAACCCGCATAGATTTGACGCACGATCGAAAACGGCATACCGATGAGCACCGGCAAGGAGGCACTCAATACAATTAGCCGGACTCGCTCAGTTTCAATATTATCGCTGATGGCAAACACTTGATTCCAATTGATATGGGGAGCTAAGAGGACGGCAATAATGGACGTGAGCACAGATATCATGACTAACACGATGAGTGCAGTCGACACATAACCGCTCGCGATCTCTCGGTCATCCCTCCCATAAGCTTCAGATATCGCATTCACAAGCCCATTGATGATCCCAAAGTCGAATAAGGTAAACCATGTCACTGTTACCGTTATGGTGGTCCACATCCCGAATAACTGCTTATCTAAGTAGGTCAGCAGCATGGGGATGATTGCGAGGCTTACAATAGCTGTCGATATACGTGCAAATACCGATGCAATCGTATTTAGTACTATTCGTCGATACCGTTCTTTTTCCCTACCCTCGGGCGTAGATACATCAAACGAGGATAGTCGTATCAGACCAAGAATGTCTTCAAATCGTCGCCGGCTCATTGGATGAATTAACGCTCATCACAGAGAATTCGAGAAGTCACCACTCTCTTCCTGATTGCTGTTATTGTCAAACCGCTAACATCAAAAAAAATACACTTATCACTAATCAAATTCGACATGAGACGAAACATCCGGATTTATTCTTTGTTGAAGAGTGATTGTGGACAATCGTTTAGAGCCAATCGACACGAAATACCCATTCATCCTCATTCTCAAAAAAATACCTTTTATTGGTTGCAGCCTCGAAAGCATTTTCTTCTTGCGACCTTCAAGGATATTTGCCTGGAACAATTCTCCAATTTACGTCGCATTAGAACGCAATGCTTTTTAAAGCTGACCATTGCCATTCAATAGGCGATTGATCTCAACCTTTAGATCACCAAATCTTGCCCTAATGAGATTGATCCAAAGTAACGGATGTCCAATGCTTTTGCATAGAATTAGTATTTTGTCCACACCAATAATCTCTCATCAGAATGCTACGGCATATATTCAATATTTCCAACTCGGCAATAACATCTTTCTACCATTTCCAATTACCAATCTTTGACAGAGGATCGATTTCGTTTCTGGGTGGAAATTATCTATAATTTAAATTTGATGCGCAACTCTGTCCTCGAATCCTGATGAGTTGAAGAGAGATGGGGAGGTATTTATCAAGACTCTAGGATAACGGGTGATGGGATTGCTTCTATTTCTTTGTAAAGGCAACCACATTCCGCAATTCTTTCGCAGGATCCTGGCTTTGATTATGAACATTCAACAACCTAAACGTGAAAACATCCTCGGCGTTGGTGTCAGTGCTATCAACATGCAACAAGCCCTTGAGACCATCCACGCCTGGATTACCCATCGCAAGCCACACTACGTCTGTGTCACCCCTGCTCACTCCATCATGGCATGTTACCATGATCCTGGCTTGCGCCCCATCTTCAACCGCAGTGGGCTGACAACCCCTGATGGCATGTCGATCGTTTGGATTCTTCGTTTGCTTGGCCATAAACACGTTAAAAGGGTTTACGGGCCTGATCTCATGCATGCCCTCTGCCAAACCTCGATCATGCATGGATACAGGCATTATTTTTACGGCGGAGCGCCTGGATTAGTGGATGATCTGGAGGACCGCCTAAAGACAGCCTATCCAGGCCTGAGTGTGGTCGGCAGCCACACTCCCCCCTTCGGCTCCGTTTCGCAAGAGGAAGAGGAGTGGATTAAAGATCACATCCAAGCAGCCAAACCTGACATCCTCTGGGTGGGGATCAGTTCCCCAAGGCAGGAAATTTGGATGGCGGAACATGTGGAAATTCTAAATGTACCTGTTTTGATAGGCGTAGGGGCAGCCTTCGATTTCCTCTCCGGAAGAAAGAAGCAAGCCCCACGATGGATACAACGCTCAGGTCTGGAATGGCTCTATCGCTTGGCTAGCGAGCCAAAGCGTCTCTGGCGACGCTATGCCCAATATCCACATTTCTTGCTGCTCCTTCTGGCTCAAGTGATGGGCTTAAAGAAATTTCCAATAGAATAATTCACCTATAATTTCACTCCTTATAACAATTGTCCGAGATCTCAGTCTCCTCTATACTTACATCGATTGGGTATCTCTAGTATAAATTTTTGCTATAGGTTCAATGAGTAACGGTAAAATCTCTCCTCTCAGTATCCAACTCTTCTTCCTCGATCTGGTTCTGACACCAGTAGGCTTGTGGATCGCGTCACAGCTCAGGATCCTACTCCCTTACGGGAAGCCGATACCTGAAGAAGCTGTGATGCCCCCTTGGCCTGTTTACCTCCTGGCCATGGCTTGCTGGAGCACGGCACTTGTCCTCAATGGGGCCTACGATCCCCAGCGTGTCCTACGCTGGTTCAATGAAGCATTGCGGATCACGTACGCTGCCGTCTTGGCTACAGGCTTACTATCCGGCGGCCTTTTCCTGACCTACCGAGAAACCTCGCGACTGCAATTTTTATATTTCCTCCTCATCAACCTCCTTCTCCTCCTGGGCTATCGTGGCATCTTAAGAATAATGGATAACCTCACAGGTCGAACACGCCCCGGTGGTGAAAATCGTGTGCTGGTCGTGGGAGCCGGGGAACTGGGGCAGCGCGTCGCCCAAGTCATCCGTGAACATAGCCGCTGGGGGTTCGCACTTGTAGGTTTTCTCGATGATGACAAACTCAAGCAAGGTAAGGAAGTTGAGGGGGTCCAAGTCCTCGATAGGATCTATGCTGTCCGAGAGGTCGTTGAGAAACACAATATTGGGGAGGTCTGGATCGCGCTACCCGTATACGCTTACGATCGTATCAACCTGGTCATGCATGAACTGGAGCGACTTCCGGTGAGGATCAAAGTTGTTCCAGACTATTTCTCACTGGCCCTGGTCCAGGCCAAAGCCGATGTCCTGGGAGGAATCCCCATCATCGGCCTGCGAGAACCTGTTATCGAGGGTCTTCCCCGAATTATCAAACGCGTCTTCGATATGGTCGTTGGAACAACACTCCTTCTCCTGCTCTCCCCCCTCCTCCTGATCATCGCCCTTGCTATCCGGTTCGACTCGCCTGGTCCAGCCCTCTTCCGCCAACGACGCGTGGGTGAGAACGGGCGGCTTTTCGATATGCACAAATTCCGCACCATGTACGTGGATGCCGAGGAACGCAAGCAGGAAGTCATTCAAGAAAACCAGGATGGCGAAATCCTTCATAAACACAGAGAAGACCCACGAATCACCCGCGTGGGACGCTTCTTGCGCAGAACCAGCCTGGACGAGCTTCCACAATTGATCAATGTCTTGAAGGGGGAGATGAGCCTGGTTGGCCCCCGTCCAGAGATGCCCTGGTTGGTGGACCGCTACAAATCCTGGCAAAGGAAGCGCTTTGCCGTCCCTCAAGGGATCACGGGCTGGTGGCAGATCAACGGACGCAGCGAAAAGCCCATGCATCTCCATCCGGAAGATGACCTCTATTACGTGTACAACTATTCCCTCTGGCTGGATATCAAAATCCTCCTGCGCACACCCATTGCAGTGATCCAGGGAAAAGGCGCATTCTGATCTCGCCTTTTTCATCCTACCTATATCCATCTTCTTCTCCTTTCGATATCGTATCTCAGGGCAGAACCGGTATTCATCCGAAAGGGCTGGGGGAAATCCACCCCTCTTGCCAAACTCCTTCAGGACTCAATAGAATGACGCTATCTGCTATCACCAGAGAGATGCTTAACGCGATATCTGTTTCAAAATCTCGCCATCCTTCACGCTCGGGGGAAATCATTCTATGATTCAACATAAACGTGACCTTCGTCATGAACCTTATCTTCTTCTAAGTTTCTACATGAGAACGAAATGATGTCACTTCATCCAAGGCTCTGGCATCAGCGTGATGCGCGGAAATTCAAGAAGGCCCAGCAATTGCTGCCTCCTTGTATCGGCGA
>Ga0154793_1053_pt8 | contig 17852 bp, 15 predicted proteins | sample Rifle2008BG16ft_FD_105801 | JGI IMG/M metagenome (GOLD analysis project Ga0154793, IMG submission 105801) | Chloroflexi bacterium RBG_16_48_8 | reverse complement strand
CAGGATCGGCTTTTACATATCGCCCAATACGCTCTATGAACTAGCACCAAAGGTTAGTAATTAAGGGGCACATACCCCTGGGTGGAATTCTTGAGTTCAAACTAGTTCATCCGAGGTCCGCAAAGGCCTCAACATACTTTATTCGATATGCATCAAGCAGCAGGGGCAACCATGCTGATTCACGAGGTCGTCAAACGCCTCAAGTAGGAAAACCGGTATCCCCTGAGGCCCAGCCACAAACTTCAAAGAAGTATCCAAGTAGACTGCCTGCCAGGTGTAGTGGCCGAAAATAGACATCCAATCTAGAAAACGTGCTTGAATGTACCCTGAGCGATACAATCACAGTCTTAAGGCCCTGACCAGAAAGGCAGAGTGTGATTTCATCCCTGGAGGACCCAAGTTTGGGTTTGTAGGACATTCTCACTATATTTGACACGAAAGTAGGATGGTCTCACATAATTTGACAATCAGTCTCACTAACTGTGACAATAAGCGCTGTTTTTGGCTTTTCCAGTCTCAATAACTATGAAATCCTACATGCGTTTTACCTTCATAGAAAGAAGCCTGGAACATCTGCGGCTTGCCGTGGGATCTTCATTTGAGAGTTGATCTTCGACTATGCAGAAGATCTTGAAAGTCTTTTCAAACGAATCGGTTAGAATTGCATTCGTACCTAATCCCGAGTATCCTTTGATAAGACCAAATCAAACGCCTTAATCACACGAGAAGAAAAATGTATATCGCAATCGAGGGTGTCATTGGCGTAGGTAAGACGACCTTGGCTCGTCTCCTTCAACCCCATTTTGAAGCTCAACTTATTCTGGAAGCCTTTGAGGAGAACCCATTCCTTTCCGACTTTTATTCTGATCGTGATCGATACGCTTTTCAGACTCAAATCTTCTTCCTTCTGAGCCGCTATCGACAACAAATTGAAAATGTCAATCCGTTATTGGGATCGGGGGATTTGATTGCTGATTACACCTTCGAAAAAGATGCGTTATTTGCCCGCCTCAACTTAAAGGGGGATGAACTTAACACCTATCATTCTGTCTACCATGCCCTCTCCGAGCAAATTCAACCTCCCGACTTGATTGTGTTCCTCAAGGCTGATACACAAGTTGCCATGCAGCGCATCGCCATGCGTGATCGGTCGTTTGAACGCAATATGGATTACAACTACATCGATGATTTGAATCGGGCTTATGACGATTTTTTCAGAGATAGAAAAGCACAGCGCGTTCTCACCATTGACACCAATCTGTTGGACTTCGTCGCCCAGGTTGACCATCTTGAAAATATCAGCACTCGAATACGGGCTGCTCTCGGTATTCCACCCTTCCAAACCGAATTGCCATTCCAAGAAGGTTAGCAATGGTTCGTGTAACCCGGGAGAAACTGATCGACCTTGCATGCGAAGAAGCAAAAAAGCGCGGTCAGACCGAGGATGTGATTTCCGGCTACTTGATCGGTTCCGTGGCAAGTGGGGATCCAATGATCAATGGCAGCGCTGACATTGATCTAGTCCTCATCCACCAATATGTGCCTGTACGCAACCGAGAATTTGTCCCTCTTTCCGAGAACATCCATTTCGATATCACTCATCACCATGGTGAACTTTATGGCTACCCTCCAGACCTGCGCATACACCCTTGGCTTGGACCCTCCATGTGTGAGCCCATCTTCCTCTACGATCCTGATCATTTCTTTGAGCGAGCTCAGGCCGGTGTTCGTGGTCAGTTCTTTCAGATAGACTATGTGCATGCACGTTCTAAAGCCTTGCTTGAGAGAGCATGTCATCTCAAGGCAAAATTATCTTCCAACAGTTCCTGGATCAGTGCTTATGCCCGTTCTATCATGGAATCTGTCAATGCACTGACCACATTAGGCGGTTTTCCTGTGGCGGGACGAAGAATGGGTTTACTCCTTCGTGATCGATTGAAGGAGTTGGGTTTCGAGGAGCATTTCATCGCTTTCCAAAATCTGCTTGGTGGAGATCTCCTTCCAGAAGAAACCATCCAAGATTGGCTCGATGCCTGGGAAGGAGCTTTCGATGCTGCTGGATATCTCAATCCTGCATTCAATCCGGCTCGCAAGAATTATTTCCAACTTGCATTTCGAAACCTGATAGATTCCAAAAATGCAGAAACCATCTTATGGAATCTTATAACAACCTGGGACCAAGCTCTAGAAATCCTCGAGAATGCAGGAGAAACAACTCGATATGATACCATTTGGGAAGATGTACTCTTACAACTTGAACTATCAAATGAATTCAGGTATAGGCGAGAGGCCGAACTTGAACATCATCTCGACACGATTGAGGAAATTCTAGAGAATTGGGCATGATTTCAGGGATAGGGTTGGCTGATCTGGAGGCGACTCAATGAAGAAGCGATTCGTAACAGTTGCTGGCAATATTGGCGTGGGAAAATCAACTCTTGTTGAGCTATTATCGAAACGACTAGGTTGGGAACCCTTCTATGAACCTGTAGGCGAAAATCCTTACCTGGCCGAATTCTATCGAGATATGCGCTCGTGGGCTTTCCATTCACAAATGTTCTTCCTCACTCGGCGTCTCCGTGCGCATCGTCAATTATTAGATCATCCCACCTCCGCCATTCAGGATCGAAGCGTGTATGAAGATGCCGAAATTTTCGCCCAGAATCTCTATCTCCAACGGCATATGACAGAACGAGATTATCAAACCTATCGGGAGCTTTATCAAATCCTCACAGATTTTTTGCCACCCCCCGATCTCGTGATTTATTTACGCGCCTCCATACCCACCCTTGAACGACGGATCGCACTACGAGGCAGGGACTATGAAAGACAGATAAAATCCGAATATCTGCATCGGCTAAATGCCCTCTATGAAGCTTGGACGATTAATTTTAAGTTGTGCCCAGTGCTTACCGTTCCTGCGGATGATCTGGATTATGTGGCATACGACAGCCACCTGGATTTGATTGTCTCTAAAATCAATGAGAAACTAGCCGGGAAGGAGGAAGTTGTCTTTGAAGCTTCAGAGATGGCCAAGGTTAATGATCAATCCATGTGAATATTTTCCTTGCTTCGGTAGTGCAATTCCAGTACAATCGAATTACGGCCGCATTTATATTCGGGTGACCGATTAGTTCTCGCCAAAGGAGTATTACCCGATGGACGTCATCAAGGTCTCGGCCTCCTCGCGGACATCCGCTGTCGCAGGAGCTATTGCCGGAGTCGTGCGCGAGCATAAAAGAGCTGAAGCACAAGCCATTGGTGCAGGCGCAGTGAACCAGGCCATAAAAGCCGTCGCCATCGCGCGAGGATACCTCCAAGAAGATGGTCTCGATATTGTTTGCATACCTGAATTCACTACGGTAGATATTGAGGGCAAAGAACGGACCGCCGTTCGGCTTGTAATTGAAGTTCGTTAAATCGCCCACTGTTCACCGTCAGATAGTGTTATATTCCCTTGTCTTTTGGCTCCTATGTCGATTCTTCCTCAATCGGAACTGAAGAGAATGTATTCCCTTGTGCTGCCCATCTGTATTGACACAACATAATGCATCCAACAGTTTGAAAATAACTCGCTGGATGTTCTAAGCGACATTCTCTTATCTTCAACGGGAATGGAAATCCATAAGACAGCACAACAAGTAAACCTAAGTCTAAAGAACAAATTCTGGAGAGAGATCCAATAAGTATGCTTCTTAGGATTGTATCAATGGAAAATCCGCTCTGGGGAAATCAAGCATCAAGGTCTCCAATGCCAAGCGAAGGTTGGCATTGTTATCTATCGCAGTGATCGTTTCCTGGAAGGCATTAACAGCTCTTACGATCTGGTCTTCAGGGATATGATCTGAAAGGTTCCTTATTTCGCTTCTTCGATCGGGATTACTAATACTCTGATGAACATCATACGCAGTCAGCATGACATCGCGCCAATCCCCAAGCCATAACTCCAGGACATCAATACACTCCTTCCGCTGATCCTCTGGAGATGGAAATTTCCGCTTCAATCTTTCACTCCAAGCTTCCACATACGCAAAGCGTTCTAACCGTCCAACGCCTATGAGTTCTTGCATTTCATCTAAAAATCTCGTTCTGCGTTCGAGCCGCTCAGGGTTCTTTGAAAAATCCAACGCATATCCAGGCCTTCCCCCCGCAAGGACAGCCAACATCTGGGCACGTCCTTCATCCTCCCCTTGGGAGAGAAGATGGTCAACCAACTTTGTCACTGGCAGTGAACGCAAAGAAATGACTTCGCAGCGAGAGACAATCGTCGGGAGCAAGGATTCGGTCGATAAGGCTGTCAGTATCAGTACAACTTGTGAGGGTGGTTCTTCAAGGGTTTTTAAGAGCGCATTGGCCGCTTGATCCGTGGCTTGGTGAAATCCAATGATGAGAGCCATTCGTCTTTCGCCTTCATAAGGTGACAGGGATAGCTTTGCCCGAAGGGCTCGAATTTGATCAACCCTGATAGATCGTTCATTCTCCTCCGCAGTAACTACATGGACATCGGGATGAATATTCATGGAAATGGCTTTACAAGCACGGCAATTTCCACAGAACTCTCCGTCTCGCGGAGGATCTATGCAGGCTACCGCCTGAAGAAAACGCAGAGCCAAGGTCCGTTTTCCAACGCCTGGAGGACCTGTGAACAGGTAAGCATGCTTGACCTGGTTTCCAGTTATATGGCTTCGCAGCAGATTCACAGCCCACTCGTGACCGATCATATCCCAATTCATACACCCATTGTAGCCCAGCCTGATCCAAGGTCACAAGAGAATAACCTTTACCGGATGGATTTTATGAAAAGTTGCATAAAGTACCCCCGTTGTTGGCTTGATACTGGGGGAATTTTGCTACCCCTTATCCTTATCTAACTTAATAGCAGAGGAAATCAGCAAAATAAAATGTAACTATCCGGATTCTCGTATCCCGATGGGCCTTTATGCAGTATAAATGCTGATCATAAGCAACATGAACCCTAGATTTTTCGTTGGCTCCCTTCCTATCGAAGGTGACTTGATCCTTGCACCCATGCGAGGCTATTCAGATCTGCCCTACCGATCCATCTGCCGAACCATGGGTTCTGCGATGAGTTACGCCCCTTTTATTGGAGCTACGGAGATCTTAACCAAGGATCATGAGGCCTGTCTTGCCCTGGGCTATCTACCAGAGGAACGCCCTGTGGTATTTCAAATCTATGATGATAATGAGGAACGTCTTCTCGCTGCAGCCAGACAGATACAAAGATACAACCCGGATGTGATCGATATCAATATGGGATGCTCCATACGGGGGATTTCCGGACGAGGGGCTGGGGCAGGATTACTTCGAGATGTAGATAAGGTAGGAAAGATCATTAAGCGCCTCACCTCTCGACTCAATGTACCCATCAGTGCCAAGATCCGCCTTGGCTGGACTCTTCAAAGTAAGAATTATCGAGACATAGCTCGAATGATCGAAGATCAAGGTGGTGCTTTCATCGCAGTACACGCCCGAACAAGAGACCAGGGTTACCAGGGAGATGCGGATTGGGATGCTATTGCTGAAATCAAAGCAACTGTAAGGTTCCCTGTCATTGGGAATGGGGACGTGAAATGCGTCGAAGATATCGATCAGATATCAACTTATACAGGCTGTGACGCTATCATGATCGGTCGCGCAGCGATAGGAAACCCTTGGATTTTTGAGCGCCGCAATCGCAAAGACGTGCCTCTTGAAGAAGTGGCATCCATCCTACACCTTCACTTGGATCGAATGATAGACTTCTACGGCCTAAATTGGGGAATGCTGCGTTTCAGGAAACATCTCGCAGCCTATCTTAAGCCTATGAAACTGCCAAAATGTACCCGGGATGCCTTACTCACATGCTCGAACAGATCTCACCTTAATGCACTTCTACAAAATATCGGCCTCAAGACACCAGAGGGAATCACAGCATCTTGACTTATCCCTCCTATGCAAGATAGTGAACACCCCTGGTCCCGATGGTAGGTCTCCCTCTCTTTGACCAAATAATCCTTAGCTATAGATATTCTCCCTCATGTATAATCTCTTCAAAGATTGATAAAGGTTGAATATGCCCTCTTCCAATGGCAATCGTAATCTTAAACAATTAATCACTCGTATCCGTCGAAATCATGCACTGGAACATGCCACCATTCACATGCTCAGTGCACACAATCCGAAATCAACCATAGTCGGTCGTTCCGATAGCCATGGGTTCTTTCTCTATACCAACTTACCCAAGCTCGCCATTGAAGAGGGAGCTCAATTAGCCTTAGATCGTCTACGGGCAGGAGAACATCGCCTCGCCATACATCCAAATTGTGGGACAAACCTGCTCACTGCAGGTGTGCTTTCGGGTTTGGCTGCCTACTTTTCCATACAAGGTTCAGGTGACCAAAATCAGCAGGATAAATTAAAACATCTTCCCCTGGCCATAATGAGTGCTATCTTGGGCTTGATTATTGCTCAACCATTGGGCACCCGGGTGCAGCAATATCTCACAACAAAGGCAGAACCAGGCACACTCGAAATTGTATCCGTTAATAGGATCCGGAGCGGGAAGGGAAGTTTATACCGCATCCTAACACGTTAATAATATGGCAGAAGCACCACCGACAGTTTATCTTCTCTACGGAGATCACGAACTTGCTTTCTCGGAGTTTGTCAGCCGTCTGCGTGAAAAAATGGGGGATCCTTCCACAGCAGACATGAATATCGAAACCTTCACCCCGATCAAATTTACCCTAGGGAAGTTCGAAGAAGTCTGCACCTCCTTACCGTTCCTGGCCCCACGACGGCTTGTCATCCTCGAAGAACCGACACGTTATATAGCCGACACTCGCGTTAAAGAAGCCTTTTATCAAGTGATCGATTCTCTTCCAAGGACGACTGCGCTTCTGCTTATTGAGAATGTCGACTTCAAATCTTCCAAGGGTAAAACACCCAAAAAGCTTTCTGAACTCATTCAATGGCTTGAAATACATCAACCTTCAGCCTACATCAAACGCTTTGAGCTTCCACACGGTTCTCAGTTTGTACATTGGATCCAACAGCGCACCCTCGAGCTCGGCGGCGAGATCGAGCTACAGGCTGCCCAGCTGCTGGCTGAATTTGTCAATGAAGATCCATACCTTACGCTTCAAGAACTATCCAAACTTCTCGATTACGTCAATCGTGAGCGATCCATAGAGATCGAAGATATCGAAAAATTAACACCCTTGCAAAGACAAAGCGATGTTTTCGCTATGGTGGATGCGATCGGTCTTCGCAATGGTTCGCAGGCTCTTCAATGGCTGCGCCAGCTTCTAGAGGATGACACTCCCCTCTATGCCTTTGCCATGATTGTCCGCCAATTTCGACTCCTACTGCTCGCCAAGGAAGCTGATTTAAATCACCAAGATCCTAAGGACGCACTTCATCTCCATCCCTACGTCGCCGGAAAGATCATCGCTCAGACAAATAATTTCAGCCTGGATGATCTTGAGAGGATTTATCATCAACTGAATGAAATGGATATCGCTTCAAAAATCGGCCAGGACAATCTGGAGGTTTCTTTGGAGAGATTTGTAGCAACCCTTACCTGCTCATAGAGCCTATTACCCTTCGTTCACAATTATTTTTGAATCTAACAAAAAAGCTCTTCATAATAGAAGATAGGAAATGCGGGGGCCCCTCTTAGTTGAGCAGCCTTTTTTCAGGTGGCTCATATCTAATAAGAATAACCTCAAGACCGCTGATAAGGTTAAAAGGATGGAATCCTTGATGAGATGGTATGCTTCATTAGATTTACCCACAGAGTAACTTAACATTTAAGGATTCCTATTTAATTTCAAATAAATGTGATCCAGCTTATCCATAAGCTGCTATCAGCAAGAGACGGCTCCTGGCAGCAGATCTTCCTTGATGGGATGGATCAACATCTTGCGGATTTCCAAGAATATAATCCTTCAAGGGAAACTATGAGGAACTCGCAGATAGGATTTCATCCAAAAAAACATTTCATGCAGCGACTTTCGAATGAACTTTCGATGCCTCAGCCTTTTCTATTCCTAACCAGAAGTGATTGGGTAATACAGTTTGACTCATCAGCACCTTCAAACCGTCGACTTCTTTGGGTATTTCCCCACACAAAGTGCTCGGATGTACATAACAGAGATCCGGCTTTCGTCCGTACTTAGACCTGTAATACGTTGAAGCTTTTTTTATCCTTGCACTTACATCCTGTTGCTGATTCGAGTCAAACCAAAGCATTCCGATATCCATGCTGCCCTCCGGAGCTTAGATAGAATAATGTGTTCGATCCATATGGGAAGAATGCCTGTACATGATCACTTGCCACTGCCATGCTTCCGATGCACCTCCATAATCTTAGAGGCATGTTTCGTGCCAAAATCGGATCCCATGACACTCTTCCCTTTTTTGCTACAACCCATTCTTTCTCACCCATGTGAAAAGTTTCATTGAGATAGCTTTTTCTTTTCACCCTTGAAAATGTCATCGATAGCCAACAACAATTAGAAGAGATATTCAACCCTCCTAAATTTAATGGAATGGATCCACTCTGTCCTCCATTCAAGTCACCCTATCATCCCCTGTAGTTAAACAACCCTGCCATACAGATTGGCTCACTATTTCCATCAGGCTTTAAGATTAACCGCTGTACTTTTCGAACGCCATCCCGTATGAACCATCGTTATCGCCTGTTGAAGATCCTGTGCAGGAAGCCAGGCAACCTGCGCAACTGTCCTCTCACCAGCAACGTTAAATTCAAACTGACCTCTTCCGGTCTCGGCAATTTCAGCTTGAGTCACATCATGACCGGCTTTAGCAACAACGGTCCCCGATTTCCGCCAATTGGGCATGATAGAACCAGGTCGAATTTCTTTACTTGTTGCTACTAGATGCACACCTATTTTCGAACCCTCATGTAAGATTAGAGGAAGTTCCCTCAGCAGCATTTCAGAGTGATGCATCACACCTTCAAGCTCATCGATGAGAAGTATGACATCCGGATACATCCCTTGAGCTTGTTTTCGTCTTTCAATCTCATCCCCCAACCAACCCATTAACTCCTCAGCATAATGTGGATCAACCGCTACCTCTGCCAGGACATGCGGAAGAGCCTCTATCACAGACAGTTCTTTTCCACTGAGATCAATACCCAGAAACTGAACTTGTGATGGCCGATTTTTCAATGCCAGGGAGAGGATAACGGTGCGAAGTAATTCAGACTTCCCAGTGCTGGCAGGACCATAGGCAAATAAATGCCATGTCTCCTTCCGTCGCAGGTTAAGAAGCAATGGCTTCCCGCTCGCAGTAATTCCTAATACCGCTGTCAATGGTAGGAGATTACCCAGATCTTCAATAAGAGGAAGCAACCGCAGAGAGAACTCTCCTTCTAACGGCAGATCCAGTACCCATCCCTCCTCCACTTCATTGACATGGACTTTATAGACACCCATGGCTTCCGCCACCTTTGAGACGATCTCGTTAACCTGATAGGCGGAACCATCCGGAAGCGGCGCAAGATGATAACGTACACACTCCTTGCTTACCTCGCCTCCTTGAACACGTGTGGGAAGCGCAAGGGAAAAGAGGGCTTTTTCAATTCTATCCGCCTGACGATTGTAGATTCCTCGCCGAAGTGGAGAAATTGGCATGAGATCCTCCACACAAAAATTAGAACTTTTGTTCGTAAATAATCATACAGAACATTTGTTCTTTTGTCAAGCATTTGGGTGTGTGTATTCCCTGAAATGTTGCATCACGCACTCATCGGTGAGCGTTGTGGTGCTGAGGCACGGTGTTGACGACCCGTGCCGCCTTGAACTCAACACCAGAAGAAATTAACAATTAAAGCAAACTGCACCCATCCGAGATAATGTGGCCTTGCAGAGCATTTCCCCACATGGCAATTTCCTAGCCTCGATGCCAGATGAGATCCAATTTCCATAGATTACCCAAGCGCTTCTTTTGTTCTATGCTAAAATCAAGGTGTGCGGGTGGTTAAATGAATATGACCGATATACGTCCCTCTCCCATTGCTGGGACATGGTACCCAAGAAATCCTGACATTTTACGACAATCCATCGATGCACAATTGCTGGCTGCGGAAATACCCCCACTACAGGGCGAGGTGCTTGGCGTTGTCGCTCCCCATGCTGGTCATCGCTATTCCGGAGATGTTGCAGCTCACGCGTTCAAATGCTTTGAGGGATTAGAACCAGAGATTGTTGTCGTTGTATCTCCCCTTCATTCTCATTATCCGGGTGATGTTTTCACTACAGAACACGATGCATACTCTACTCCTTTGGGAGAAATTCCTGTCGACCTTGAGCTGCTAGATCTTTTGAACGAAAGGATTCGGGGTCATATCGTCTTTAAAAAAATACGACAAGATTCTGAGCATTCCTTGGAGATCGAGCTTCCTTTTCTGCAGCGAGTACTCCCCCATCCTTTCCGCTTGCTTCCGTTAATGATCCTGAATCAAACTTCATCGATTGCAGAAACCTTGGGGCAGGTCATCGCTCAATTGCTCAAAGGAAAATCATCCTTATTCGTTGCCAGTTCTGATCTCTCGCACTTTTATCCTGCGGTTGTCGCACGCGAGTATGACGAAGCGTTTCTATCCCGTATTGAAGCTTTTGATCCAGAAGGTGTAGTTAATGCCGAAAGAGAGGGAGTAGGCTTTGCCTGCGGTCGAGGTGCAATCGCGACAGTTCTCTGGGCTGCCCGCCAACTCGGCGCTGATCAAGTTAAGCTGCTCCGATATGCTCATTCTGGCGATGTCACCGGTGATCATCATTCAGTGGTAGGATATGGTTCAGCCTTAATTTATAAAGCCAAAATTTCATGATACGCCGTAAAGGTCAAATCCCGGCATCATGAACTTCAGCAGGGTATATTCCAAGAGATGTTACGTCATCTACGTCCAGGGTCAGTCTTGTGGCGCTGCGGGGTCGGGCGACCTCACATCCTTTACATTTGGAGACCAATGGAAGTGGGAAACATCCAATAGAATCCGCCCCTTTCATGCACTGCATTGATCGGATAATAAAGGCGCGATGGATAGTACATTAAGTGTAGATTTATTAAGGCTTGTAGCTGTCTTCCTTCTTGTCTTGGCAAATGGGTTTTTCGTTGCGGCCGAGTTCGCTCTTGTGAGTGTACGTCACACACGAATTGCGGAACTTATCAGTCAGGGGAATCGAACCGCCCGCTGGGTAAAAAGAGCCATAGATGATCCGGATCGGTTCATCGCTGCTACCCAATTGGGCATCACCCTGGCCAGCCTGGGATTGGGTTGGATCGGCGAACCAGCATTAGGGCATTTACTGCAGCCCATCATCAATCTGTTCCCAGTCGAGATTGAAGAGGAAGTCTCCCATAGCCTTTCTTTAGGTTTTGCTTTTGCCATCATCACCTTCTTGCATGTCGTTGTCGGTGAATTAGCACCAAAATCCATCGCATTACAAAATCCTGAGCGCACATCTCTCATTGTCGCTCAACCCACAGTCTGGACAGAATGGATCTTTAAACCTGCCATTTGGTTGTTGAATGGCACAGGGAATTTTCTGCTTCGCATCCTGGGGATAAAGCCAGCCTCAGCTTATGAAACCGTCCACTCCCCCACCGAACTGAAAATGCTGACCACTGCTAGTGCAGAAAGTGGTATGGTCAAAAATAGTGAGGAGGAGATGGTCCATGCCGTTTTTGAATTTGGGGATATGCTTGTCCGTCATGTCATGGTTCCGCGCACAGAGATGATTGCACTCTCCGCGGAATCAACCATAGAAGAAATGATACAGATCGTCATCGAACATCCCTATACAAAATTCCCTGTTTACGAGGACAGTCTCGATCATGTGGTGGGTGTTGTTCATCTGAAAGACCTCGTTCGTGCATGTTATGACCAAGAGCAGAAAGCCTGCATTGCACGAGATTTAATGAGAGAAGCCATCTTTACCCCTGACACAGCAAGGTTAGATGATTTGTTGAGTCGGTTTCGCCTTAGAAGACGACATATCGCCATCGTTCTCGATGAATATGGGGGAACCGCAGGGGTCGTTACTCTTGAAGATCTGCTGGAGGAGATTGTGGGTGAGGTCAGCGATCCATTCGATACCGAGCCAGAGATCCAATCGCTCCCTGATGGATCCTCCTCCATTGATGGCCTCACCCTCATTGACGAAGTGAATGAACACTTCAACTTGAAGTTATCAGATCCGTACTACGACACTCTGGCTGGTTATATCCTGGGTCGTCTTGGTCGATTGGCTCAGGTTGGAGATGCTATTCAAACAGATGGGGTGGAGCTTCGCGTCACAGCAATGGACGGGCTCCGTATCGCCCGCGTCTCCCTTTCTCCGATCGAAACGGTCGAAGACAGCCAACCCGTCCAAAACACGGACGAGTAGCGTTGATGTTCGTCGAAATTGCTGTCAATTTACCTCCCGTTCGTGGAACCTTTCATTATCATATTCCACCTGAGTTGGAAGGCATTATCAGACCTGGTCACCTCATCACTGCCACTTTTGGACGAAGAAAGGTGCAAGGAGTTGTACTGGCGCTCTCCGACACAGCTCCTATTGAAATGACTCGTCCTATTGAACTCCTTGTAGACCCAATTCCTGTTCTCACTCCTCCCCAATTAGAATTAGCCAGATGGATGCATTTGGAGACCAAAGCCCCCTTGATTGAATGCATCACACTCATGATACCACCAGGATTAAGTCAACAAGCCGATTCAATCTACCAATTGCTTTCTTCTGAAACCAGTGGGGGCACCCTTACAGAACGGCGCTTGATGGACCTGCTCTCCCGACGTGGACCTTTACGGGGACGTCAAATCCAGCATGCCTTACCCCATATGGATTGGCGGCGTGCTGCCAACAAGCTCCTCAACAGAGGCATCCTTTCTCGGACTTCCATCCTTGATCCCGCACAAGTTCATCCTCACCATGTGCGCATTGCACGGCTGGCAATACCCCCGAATCATGCCCGTGTACGAGTACATGAGATCGGCCGAAGCAGCAGCCAAGCAGCGGTCCGCCGAAATGCCATTGTCGAGTTATTGATCAAGGAAGGAGAACCAATTGAAGTCACATGGGTTTATGCCGAAACCGGAGCCAATCTTTCCGATCTGAAAAAACTTGAGGAAGAAGGTATTGTTCTGCTGAGCCAAGCAGAGGTCTGGCGAGACCCACTAGAACAGATGGATTTTATTCCTTCTTTACAACCTGAATTAACCTCCGACCAAGCTTCGGCATGGGAAAAAATAAAAAATCACGTTCATCACACTCCATTTACTTCAGATAAACCGTTCCTACTGCATGGTGTGACAGGTTCGGGCAAGACGGAGATCTACCTCCGAGCCGTGGCTGAAACGCTCTCTCTTGGGCGAGGTGCAATTATTCTCGTCCCAGAAATATCATTAACCCCGCAGACAGTACGTCGCTTTGTGGCACGTTTTCCAGGACAAGTCGGGCTTATTCACTCCCAACTCTCCAGAGGGGAGAGGTATGACACTTGGCGGCGCTGTCGATCTGGAATCTTGAAAGTTGTAGTTGGACCACGAAGCGCGCTGTTTACACCCATGCCTGATATTGGGCTAATCGTCCTAGATGAAGCGCACGATGAAACTTACAAAGAAGAAGGGCAAGCCCCCCGATATCATGCCCGCCATGCAGCATTGATGTATGCAAAGATCCTCAACGCCACTTGCATCCTTGGCAGCGCTACCCCCGACGTTACAACCATGTATCAGTCAGAAGAAGGGGAAATGGATTACCTATCTCTGCCTCAGCGAATCCTGGGGCATCGTACACGCATCCAGGGTCAAGCCGCGCGACTGGGGATAAAAACAACGTATAAGCCTATCGAGGCCGAGGCTGATTTTATCGATTTACCCAAGGTTCGAGTTGTCGATATGCGGCAGGAGTTGAAAGCAGGGAACCGTTCCATCTTCAGTAGACCCTTACAGAAAGCCTTGAATGAGACACTCTTGGCAGGTCATCAAGCCATCCTCTTTCTAAATCGACGGGGTACTTCAACCTACATCTTCTGCAGAGATTGTGGGGAGGTTTTGAAATGCCCTCGCTGTGGAACAGCTCTCACTTACCATCACAATGATGAACAACTCCGTTGTCACCACTGCGGGTACCGCAGAGGTATCCCAAAGGGTTGTTCTCATTGCCACAGCACACGCATTAAATATTTCGGTACCGGCACACAAAGCATAGAAAATGCAGTGGAAGAGCTTCTCCCAAATGCACGCACCATTCGATGGGATTGGGATACCACACGCAGCAAAGGCTCCCACGACATCATCCTGGCGAATTTCGCATCTCACCGAGCCGATATCCTCATCGGGACACAGATGATCGCCAAAGGCTTGGATTTACCTCTAGTGACATTGGTAGGCATCATCTCGGCCGATACAGGTTTGAATCTGCCCGACTACCGTGCGTCCGAACGGACTTTCCAAATCCTCACGCAAGTTGCTGGCCGAGCGGGTAGAGGGCTGCTTGGTGGTCACGTGATCCTCCAAACCTATCAGCCGGATCATTATGTCATCCAGGCTGCCTCTCAACATGATTACCTATCCTTCTACCGACAAGAGCTTCAGCACCGTCTCCAATTAAGCTACCCACCCTTCCGTCGATTGGCACGTCTCCTATATAAACATCACTCCCCTGAGATGGCTGAACGGGAAGCCCATTGGATGGCAAAGCAGATCCGTGCCCGAATCGCTTCTCTGGATGGGCAGGCGGATCTCATCGGTCCCGTTCCTTGTTTCTTCATGAGGATACGAGGGGAATATCGCTGGCATCTCATCCTCCGGGCCCTGGATCCTGGCCTAATCATCCCGGAAGAGATGCCTGAGGGATGGATCGTGGACATCGATCCTGTCTCCCTTTTATGAGATCCAATTCCAGAACAGGATCCCTCTTTAACCACTTGCTTCAGCGCTAAGTCGAATCACGAACCTTCTTCTAAAAACGGTAGGTCCATATGGAAAGGGTTATCCCGAGTTATAGACTCTGCCGCGCGGGCGTCCTTACAAAGAACTCCGGTCTATCATCCAGGGCTGATAGACCGGAGAAATCCATACCATTAGAGCTGAGCCTCAGATTTAAACGTAGATTTGAGCTTCGTTATACAGTGTTTCTTTGATGGAGAAGACTTGCCGTCTAAGACCATCATCGATCTCCAGTTGATCGGAAATCTTGTCATAACCATAGAGAATGGTTGTATGGTCACGTCCACCCAGAAATGCACCGATCTGAGGGAGAGAGGCGCCTGTCTCTTCGCGTATCAGGTACATGGCAATCTGTCGAGGGAGAGCGATATCACGGGAACGTTGTTTGCCAAGCAAGCGATCTTCATCTATGCCAAAATACCTAGCCACAGCTTTAAGAATATCGTCAGAGGTAAGCGATCCGCCCTTTGGGAGTAAATCGGCAAGCGCCGAATTGACCAGATCGGTCGTGAGGGGCAACCCGCTGAGATCAGAATAAGCAAGGACCCGATTTAATGCCCCTTCAAGTTCACGGATGTTGCTCTGAATACGCCGTGCAATCGTTTCAAGGAATTCAAAAGGAAGCTTCCTTCCCAGACGTTCTGCTTTTGTACGCAGGATAGCCAAGCGAGTCTCATAATCTGGAGGCTGAATATCCGCTGTTAAGCCCCACTCGAAGCGTGAACGAAGTCGCTCTTCCAGTGTTACCAATGCTTTGGGCGGTCGGTCAGAGGAGATCACCAATTGCTTATCCTGACCGTGTAATGTGTTAAAGGTGTGGAAAAACTCCTCTTGAGTCGACTCTTTTCCTGCAATGAATTGGATATCGTCAATCAGGAGGACATCGATATTTCGATAACGGCCGCGGAACGCGTCTGTCGTGTGGTTGCGAATAGCGTTGATCAAGTCGTTGGTAAATTCCTCAGAGGAGACATAAAGGACCTGGAGACCCGATGAGGCAGTGGCATTGCCGACAGCTTGAAGGAGATGGGTTTTGCCGAGACCCACTCCCCCGTATAAAAACAATGGGTTGTAGGATCGAGCTGGACTCTCGGCGACAGCTTGACATGCAGCCTCAGCCAGTCGGTTGCTTGGACCAACTACAAAGCTCTCAAAGGTGTAGCGAGTTTGTAAGGTTTTTGAAGCGTTGCCATTCGCTGCAATTGGGACAGGCATCGCTGCAGGTGTCTCAAGACCAAGATGAACCTCCTCCACCTCCCCATGCCATACAACAAATCGCACAGTTGAGCTCCGTCCCGTGACGCTTGTGAGCACACGGCTGACGGTTGAGCGCAGTCGATCTTCTAGCCAATCGCGCGCATAGGCATTTTGCACACCAATAATGAATGTCCCATCCTCGTAAGCCAGCAATTCCGCATCCCGAACCCAGGTATCAAATATCGCCCGAGGCATTTCCAACTGCAATTGACCTAGCGCTGCATCCCAGACTCGTTCTGCGTTCATCATCTCCTCCGTCAGCCTCAGGCAGAAAGGGTGTCGCCCATATTGTTTTATTGCATTATCACATCATCTATAAGAAACTCACTAAGAATAGGTATTGCACATCGTCACTTTTACCAATGTTGTGGATCGAGCAATTTCTACTGACCATTACGTTTTGCCCTTAAACCCCGCTGTGGGCATTGTACTGGTGGTTGATGAATTCTAGCAAAACGGAGAGCCTTGTTCAATGGCATAAGCTTACGAAAGTCTAAAAAGAATCAAAGTTTTAAGATCATGAAATGTTAAAAGTTTGAGTGATTCTATAAGTTCCACCTTTCCCATTCTCGCTATCCAAATATTCAAAGATCCCTAATACTTGGGGGAAGCTCAACGGGAGAACCCATATCTTGGGTCAGGCGAAGCAGTTTTGGCAAAAACTGATAAGGGATGAATTACCTTAAATTTTTTTATGATTAGAGCACCTATTTAGAAATCCGTTTGAATCACATTTTTGGGGCTTCCTCCTCTTGAAAGGGCTCAGAAAACCTACCCAAATGAGGTCAATTGATCTGAAGCGTGCAATGAATGGACATTTTTTAACAAGGAACCCGATAAGAATCGCTGGTAATAATAAAGTGAAGACCCCCATAGCATGCTGTCGTGCATTTTCAATGTAGGTTGCTCATACGCCGATTGGGTAACACCTGCAGGAAAAAGCCAATAGGGGGTTTAATACCTCCAGGTCCGCAAATACCACTCATCCCTGCAAGATACTACGGGTATCCTGGCATCTTCCAATGAAGACCCTGGCAGGTAGAAGAAGGAAATTCTTAATTAGTGAAAGACGCTATCCAAAGCTGCACGCACAGTTCTAACCTGGACAACGTCTAATTCCCTTGGCTCTATTTCTCCCTTGCGAATCCCGCCTGGTATAAGCACTCGCTTGAAACCTAATTTAGCCGCCTCTCTCAATCGGGCAGGAAGTTGTGGGATTCTCCTGACTTCCCCAGAAAGCCCAATTTCCCCAATAAAAGCCAAGCCTGGATCGACAGGTCGATCGCGCACAGAAGACACAATGGCTATTGCCATTGCCAGATCAATTGCAGGTTCACTTACTCGAAGACCTCCAACAATATTTACAAAGACATCTTGATCCGCAAGACGAATCCCGGTTCTGCGAGTGAGCACAGCAACCATAAGCAGCAATCGATTGAAATCCACTCCATTTGCCGTTCTCCTCGGATTGCCAAAGGCAGTTGTACTTGTCAATCCCTGTACTTCGACCAGGAGGGGTCGAGTCCCCTCCATGGTCACGGCGATAGCGGAACCAGGTGCATTCAAAACCCGTTCCGCCAGGAAGGCTTCGGAGGGATTGGGAACTTCGACC
>Ga0154793_1033_pt2 | contig 18945 bp, 14 predicted proteins | sample Rifle2008BG16ft_FD_105801 | JGI IMG/M metagenome (GOLD analysis project Ga0154793, IMG submission 105801) | Chloroflexi bacterium RBG_16_48_8 | reverse complement strand
GAATTCAGGGAGGAGTAAGGATCTTGAAAAATCATCTGCGCGTGTTTTCGAAATTCTCGAACCTGCTTGCCTTTCAGAGAAGAAAATTCAATCCATTGGTCTCCATTAATGCGGTAATTGATTTTTCCTTCCGTGGGTTCGATGGCTCTTAAAATCATTCTTCCCAAGGTGGTTTTTCCTGAACCACTTTCCCCAACCAGGCCAAGGGTCTCACCTTTCTTGATATAGAAGCTAACCCCGTCAACAGCCTTTACCGTTTCCAATGAGGTGCCAAATACGCCTCGTTTTACCGGGAAGTGCTTCTTTAAATTCTCTACTTCAAGAAGTGTGTTTTTTTCATCGGCCATACGTGCACCCCTGGATGAAACAGTGTTTGGATGCGATTGCAACACATCGATAATGGTTAATCTTCATCAGTATCTTCACTATAAAGAAAGCACCTCACAGCGTGTCCCTCCCCTACCCGAGTCACACCGGGATTGTGCATGTCACATCGATTTGGGATTATTCGTTCGCAGCGCGGGTAGAAGGTGCAGCCGGACGGGCGTTCGAAGGGGCCAGGTACCGCTCCCTCGATGGCCACCAAATGCTGTCCTGTCGTTTTTCCGATGCGTGGTATCGCCTTGAGCAAATTGAAGGTATAGGGATGTTGGGGGTTATGAAAGATCTCTCTCGAAGGTCCGATCTCCACGATCTTGCCTAGGTACATGATCGCTACCGCTTCCGCAATTTGAGCGATCACACCTAAATTGTGAGTGATGAACATGATGGCCATGCCAAATTCTTCTTGGAGTTCTTTCATCAGATCCAGAATTTGTGCCTGGATGGTTACATCAAGCGCTGTCGTTGGTTCCTCAGCCATGAGCAGTGCTGGTTTACACGTTAAAGCCATGGCGATCATGGCTCGTTGCCGCATTCCTCCGGAAAATTCGTGTGGGTATTGGTCTAAACGCCGGGTTGGATTTGGGATTCTTACGCGAGCCAGCATCTCCTTCGCTATTTCACGGGCTTGTTTCTTGTTGACATCCTGATGGAGCAGAATCGCTTCCATGATCTGATTGCCGATCGTGTGGAGAGGCGAGAAGGAACTCAGGGGCTCTTGGAAGATCATTGCCACTTCTTTTCCCCGGTAAGAACGTATCTCGCTACCTCGTGGATCCATCTTGGCGATATCTATGATTTCTTTCTTGGTTCCATCAGGGGATCGACGGTGGAATAGAATCTCTCCATGCTCGATACGTCCAGGATCTGGCACGATCCTCATAATGCTTTGTGCGGTGACGGTTTTCCCGCAGCCACTCTCTCCAACGACGCCCATAACCTGACCTCGCTTGATAACCAGGTCAACGTCTTCCACAGCCCTAACGGTCCCCTCATCCAAAGGGAAGATCACTTTAAGGGAGTTGATTTCGATTAATGCCCTTTCATCATTTGCCATGGTTGCCTCATGTCGCGTAGGGGTCCGCAGCATCTCGTATCCCGTCACCGACGAAATTGAAGGCTAAAACAGCCAGGATCACAAAGACCACTGGGCTGAACAACCAGGGATGCTGGGAGATCGCTTTGATATTTTGTGATTCATTCAGCAACACACCCCAACTGATAACTGGCGGACGTAAGCCAAGCCCGATGAAGCTTAAGGATGTCTCAGCGATAATCATATAGGGGAATGAAATAGAGAGATCAACGATGATGTAGCTCATAAACGAGGGCAGCATATGACGCATAATAATTCGGGCATCACTGCTTCCTGCGATCTTGGCGGCGATGATGAAGTCAGCTTCTCGAAGTGACAATAATTTACTCCTGACTCGACGGGCTAAGTTTGTCCAGCCGAGAAGAGCCAAGATAAAGGTGATCGAAAAGTAAACTCGTAATGGGGACCACTCCTTTGGGAGGGAGGCAGCTAGCGCCATCAGGAGCGGTAAATCCGGAATAGAGCGAGTGAATTCAATGAGACGTTGGGTAATGTCGTCCACTCGCCCGCCAAAAAACCCCGAAATACCACCAATGATCAATCCCAGGAAGAAAGTAAACAGCATACCTATTACACCGATGGTAAGCGAAGTACGTGTAGCAAAAAAAGCTCTGGATAGAAGATCACGACCCAGTTTATCGGTACCCAATAGGTGTAGGAATCCATCCTCGACACCAAATAAATGGATATCGGTTCGTATGATCCCCCAAAGCTTATAAGGATCTCCTTTAATAAAAAACTGAACGGGGTAAGCTTGAGAAGTGTCTTCAACAGTATTAAATTGGAAAGTTTCCGGATCAAGCTCGTTCGTAACACCGTATACAAAGGGGCGAAGATGAAAGGTCCCTTCCTCATCAATGAAATGTAGCTTCTGTGGTGGACCAAAGATATAATTGCTGTTTCGAGTGAACGGATCCATGGGCGAGATGAAGTTGGCAAAGAGAACGATAATGAGGAAGATTGCCAGAATCGATGTGCCCAGAAGAGCCAGACGGTGCTTCTTAAATCGCCACCAAATGAGTTGGGCCTGGGTCGCCGTGTAGTATTTCAACTCCTTTTCCGTCTGAAGTCCCCTTAATCCAGGTTGAGAGGCCGTGCCGGTTCCTGATAATCCGCCTAAATCTGCCATCTCACACCTTCTCCCCTTGCCGGATGCGAGGATCGAGCAAGGCCAGCATGATATCTGAAAGGAAGGTTCCGAAAATGGTCAACGCAGAATAAATCATAAGCAACGATCCACCAAGATAGATGTCTTCATCAAGCAGCGCCCTCAGAAAGAGTGGGCCTGTATCAGGTAATGCGAGCACAAAGGCGACGATAGGAGCCCCCGAGATCACACGCGTCAATTCCCACCCCATCGTGCTTACGATCGGATTCAGGGCAACACGAACCGGATACTTCATCAACAATCGTCCCTCGGGAAGTCCTTTAGCCCTTGCGACAGTCACGTACAGCTTGTTCTTCTCATCAAGCAGGGTGGCTCTCATGGTCCGAATCTGGAAAGCTGTACCCGATGTCCCGAGGATGATCGTCGGTATCCATAAATGCTTAAGAAAGTCGATAAGTCTAGCCCAACTCCAAGGGGCATCAAGGTACTCGGGTGAAAACAAACCCCCCACGTTGGTGCCAAATACCGTGACGCTTATATATAGAAGGACAAGCGCTAGCATGAAATTGGGTATTGCAATCCCAACATAACCCAGAATGGTGAAGGTATAATCCCCGATCGAATATTGGTGAATGGCTGAGTAGATTCCGATAGGTATGGCCAGGCCGTAAAGCAAGATCACAGCTGAAATCGCTAAAATGGCCGTGAACCCGAGCCGTTCTCCAATGACATCCGTGACAGGTTTGCGATAGATCAGGGAGAGGCCGAAATTTCCACGTGTGACAATATTCGTAATCCATCTCAGGTATCGTTCTGGCCAGGGTCGATCCAGGCCAAATTGGTGACGGTAATTAAGCAAGTCCTCCTCTGTAACGAAAATGCCGATGGATTTAAGTTGATACACATGACGTTCTGCGAAGTCCCCTGGAGGAAGTTCGAGGATAATAAAGACTATAAGGGAGAGAAGTGCCAACATGCCGATCATGATCAGGAAACGCCGCAGCAAGAAGGCTCTCACTTCGTCCCTCCTTTCTTGTCTAGGAGATAATACGAGAAGGTTATTCCAAATTTACTGGCAATGGATAGATATGGGCAGATGGGTAAGGAAGATTCCTGAACCCACCTGCCGTTGTCCGTTATCTTCAAGGTTATGTGTATGCCAAACCGTGATCGGATAGGTGCTTGGTATAGGTAAGCAACACAATAGCTTAGAGATCTATATCTTCCTCACTTACTCCTTAATGTACCATTGAAAGGGTCGATAGGGGAGTGTTCGGAAGTAGTCAAATGTCTGAATCTTAATTTCAGGCACATTGCCGAGACGGTTAGAGACAATCGTTGGTTGTGGGCTCTCGCTGATTGTCCCAATTAGCCAGAAATTCTCTGAGAATATATCTCCTGTCTCTTGGCCCAGACTCACGTATTCTTCCGAGTATGGTATGGTTACCTTCCATTGCTCAACGAGATCAATGAGGTATTTCACTTGCTCTGGCGGTTCCTCGCCTGATGCTCCATCAGACATCCACCAATCGTACCAGGGGCCACCGCACATTGCGCTCAAGGCAGAATCCCCAAAGGGCGGCAACATTGCCTGAGGGTTGCTGTATACAACTGCTTCGGAGGTGCCACCAATATGGAAGTTCCCAATGTCATGTTCATTGACTGAGGTCAGTGTGCGGTAATTAACCGTGGTTACTTCCTTCAATTCAATCCTGATCCCCACATCCTCCCAGTATTCCTTTGTCAATTCGTGGAGGACGGGATCTCCCGCTTGTGGGCAGTAGACATTGTAGATGACAAATGGTTCTCCATCCGGTCTGAGTCGGAAGCCATCTGCGTCCCTCTCAGTCAGCCCCATTTCATCCAGAATTTCATTGGCTGTATCTGGATCGTACTCGATATCCTTCAGATACCATTCTGGTTTAGCAAAGGAGACACTGGGATGTATTGGTATACCTTGTTGTGTTCTACAGAGCCCAAAGCAAAGTACCTGGTTTATCTCGTCCCGATTAAGTGCCAGAGACATTGCTCTGCTGAAACGGGGATCGGCGAAAATCTCACGCAGAACAGGATCTTGGTGAGTGCAGTTGAAAGTATACATCCGACCAGCACCTGCACCGGGTGGCATTTGGATTGTGTAATTGCCGCTCTCGGTATTTTCCTGGAGCACTGGGAGACTCGTAACCCCAATGGATTGAGACTTGTAATCGACTTCACCCGAGATGACCATCAGCTCGATGATTTCCTTGTCGGGAGCATAGCCCTCTCGCTGCTCATCGAGGTATGGTAATTGATTGCCAGCAGTATCCACAATAAAGAAGTAGGGATTTGCAGCGTGAATCTTGTATTCCGTTGTCTCATCAACCAAGATGTGACTTTCAAGCTTGGGTATCCCGTAGACATGGTAGGAATCCTGCCAATCACCATGGAACTTGTAGAAGTACTCGACCCAGTTGGCGAGGCCTGCAGCCACTGCAACATCGTTGGCCTCCGGGTTGTATTCAATGTGTAATTTCTCAAAGTAATGTTTCGGCACAAATGTTTGGATCCATGATCTAGCGATGAAGGTGAGCAAGCCAGGAGCGGGTGCGGCAAAATAGATTTTTATCGTTACATCATCGATCTTTTCCATTCTCATCGGTTCGCCCCCAAAGACCCAATAGGATGGCGTTGAGGGATAGAGTTCTTCGTTGAGGATGACGTCGTTATACCAGAAGAGGATATCATCGGCGGTAAACGGATGACCATCGGACCACTTATGGCCTTTTCTTAACACAAAAGTAAGTTCGGTGAAGTCGTCGTTGTATTCATAGGATTTGGCAACGAAGGGGACAATGGTCTTATGATCATCCGAAAAACGCACGAGGCTCACATGCTTCGCACTGAGGTGTTCTGAGTTGCCACCCTCGGGGCCGATTGACACCATTCGCAGTGTGCCGCCATAGTTCCCGATCTCATCGTAGGGCTGTACCACCAACGGTTCTGCGGGTAGCCGTTCTTCGAGTGGAGGTAGATCTCCCTCAAGGAAACCATGGGTCCATAAATCGGGATGAAATTCTTCCCTGGAGCTAAAACTCATTTTGCAGTTGGCAAGCTCTTCGTATTCTGTGAGCTCATACTGCTGTGGCCAGGTACCTGCGGGTACCCCCATCGGATCAGCGACTGTACTGGCTGGGCAAGCGACCTCCTCTGTCTCAGAAGGCTCTGTTGGCTCAACAGGTTTTGCTTCTGTTGGGACAGGTCCACCACCCTCTGTGGGCTCCACAACCGGCTCTTCCGTGCTGGGTTTACAGGCTGTGAGGAGCATTGAGAAGACGATGAGTAAAGCCAAAAATCTAAAGAGCGTTTTCTTATACATATCTCCCTCCTCCATAAAGAGGACATTCGTGGTAACGGATCTTCTATGTAGACAGACAATGATTTTTCGATAGGGAACCCTCCTTCCTATTCGAAAATTTCATCTATGCAATGCCCCAACCACTCTGGGTGGGGGTCAATACCAAGCACCCTGGCTAAGGTTGGGGCGGTTTCGAGTAACGACACAGCTGACTTTATTTGATAATCGCGGCGGATTCCTGGCCCAGAAATCATCCAGGGGACCGTCATATCTTCTAGTAAACTTATGCCATGGTCAAAGTCGTGTCCACCGTGATCCGCTTGGACGAGCACGGTGGGATCTGAGGGAAGAACCTTAAACAAACTGCCAACCAATCCATCGATAATCTCAATTTGCTCAAAGTACTTCTCAGTCATCCATCCATGATCATGGCCCACAGTGTCGACAGTTCCAAAGTACACGAATAGAAAATCGTGCGAATAATTCTCGAGATAGCGTACGGCCTCATTCATGATCATCTCATCACCGTGAAGGAGGTTGTATTTTTCGTCTATGAAGAATGAATAGCTTAGGTGGCCTAGTCGGCTGATGTTCCGTAATGGTTCCCATGTGTAGAAAATGGCAGTATGCAAACCTGCCTCGTAACTTATTTCGAAAAGCCCAGGAATTGGTTCCTCCATGGGTACCCAAGTGTTCGAGGTGACACAATGACGTGAGGGGGGCACACTGTGGAAAATACTCATATGACACGGTAATGTGGTTGAAGGCATGATGCTTGAAGCTGATAATGTCCATGAGCTGCGAGATCGAAAAGATGAAAGATTCGGGTAACGCTCAGGATTATTTAACAGAGGTTCAGGTCTGAGACCGTCGATCATGATGAGCACTGTGGCTGGCAAGATTCACCTCCTGATATTTGCCTTCATTCCATGATGGTTGACATGGTAAGGTTTAGCGGCATACTTCAATATTGTGAGAATGGATAAAATGATCAAAAGATACCTCAATCAAACCGGATTGAATGACAAGACATGAGTAAAAAGAATTCGGAAGAAATTAATACTCTTAAGGTATCACCCACACGATGCACCAGGGATTATGCATATCGTCGGATAAAATAAACCATCTCGCCGGAATGAAAAAGCGAGATGGTATAGTCCACACGATTGCCTGAAATCGGGCTCTGGGCATGATCTGGAATGGATGTGTGTGATTTTCAAGGTCCGCCCCTTGTTTGTAAATCCAAACTTTGTGCTGGTAATTTGATATTTTAAAAGAATCCGTGTAACGCTAAATTGAAAATGAATAGCTTAGAATTAGGATTACGAAATACCCTGATAATATAGTATTATGTCTGACAGCGGACACCCTACATGCTAGTAGATATTTTATCTATTGTCAAGTGAGATCGGGAAACTTGGGAAACTTATCAAAAGGCGAAATCCAAAGGACTCGATTTAAAAGGAACTATCTAGCATATCGATGTTCTAACTCATAAGTCAGTTTCGAGCCTATATTCATTCTGGAGGAACAGATGGAATATGTAATTGGGTGTGATATTGGAACGCAAAGTGCTAAAGTCATCCTTTTCTCATTTGAGGGCGAAGTGATAGGTGAGTCCTCATCAAGTTATGATATCGATTACCCGCATCCTCTATGGGCGGAGCAACCCGTTGAGCGGTGGGTAAAAGCACTAAAGATTGCGCTGCATAAACTCATTAAACAAACAAATGTCGATAAGAAAAAGATTCGGAGCCTGGGAGTTGCCAGTCAAGTTGATGGCGTGGTACCCATCAATGCTTCTGGAAATCCTCTTCGACCAGCAATTATTTGGATGGATAAGAGATCTAAGGACCAATGCGATGAGATGGATCAGACTATAGGGCATGAAAGGGTTTTTCGGATAACTGGATTGAATGTTGATCCAAGCCACGTCGCTCCGAAAATTCGCTGGATTGCTGAGAACCAGCCTGATGTCTATGATCACGCGAATTACTTTCTCCTACCTGGCAGTTACATCACTTTCTATCTCACCGGTTATGTTGTTGTTGATTACTCCAATGCTTCCTCCTCCATGTTGATGGATGTTCGTCATAAGCGGTGGTCTGATGAGATGTGTCGGCAGTTTGATATTGACATAACTCGCTTGGCACCCTTAGAAGCATCAACGAATCAAATTGGCAATCTTAAACCAGACGTCGCCAATGAGCTGGGACTTGATCCGGGGACTGTCATTGTCACGGGTTGTGGAGATGAACATTCTGCTTGCGTCGGCGCGGGAGTCCTTCGCCAAGGTCTGGTAGGCGCGATTGTTGGCACTGGAGAGGCCGTGTGCACTTCAAGCGCTGACCTCTTATACGATCCGACTCGATTGATTGAGACTCACTGTCACGCAGATCCTGATCTTTGGTTCATAGAGAATCCGGGTTTCGTTTCGGGGGGTAATTATCGTTGGTATCGGGATAACTTTGCGCAGGAGGAAATGAAGAAGGCAAAAGAGATCAATCGCAGCGCATACGATTTGTTGGACTTTGCTGCTGAGCAAGTAGCGCCAGGTTCAGATGGATTAATATTCTTGCCTTGCCTCATGGGGGCGATGACACCAGATTGGAATGAGTTGGCAAGGGGGACATTCTATGGGTTGACTTTATCCCACACCAGAAATCACTTTGCACGAGCCATTTTAGAAGGATCGGCATATGGGGTTCGGGATATTACAGATCAGATGCAATCCATGGGACTTGAGCTACAAGAGATTCGTGTTGTAGGGGGCGGTGCGAAAAGTAGGTTATGGTGCCAGATTAAAGCAGATGTCACTGGAATTCCTGTGTTCGTTCCCGAAATCACTGAGACCACCGCCCTAGGTTCAGCCATGTTGGCAATGGTTGGTGTTGGAGAATACTCATCTCTTCTGGAAGTAAGTGAGCATGTGGTTCGTATAGCTGGTCATTTCGAGCCGCGGTTGTTCAATCAAGAAATCTATCATGAGTATTACAGTCTTTATCGGCAGCTCTATACTGCGTTAGAGCCAATATTTCTTAAGTCCTCTAGAATTCATCACTCGAGTGGATTGTCATGAATGGAAGGTGAATTGCGGGAAGGTAGAGGTTTAGTGTTGATGACGCGCTTGCAGAAATTGGGAAAGTAAGTCACCAAGCAGAAGATGGGTACTTTGATCCTTCGTCTTATAAAAAATTCATTTCACTTGGTTTAAAGTGCGGAGCAATCGGGCGCTATATGTTTAAATTCTGTGAGGATATTCTTCAAGGGACTCCGCTTGAGGTGAATGTGGGTTTAGGTTAACCCAGGTAATCGCGTTGAGAGTCGAATAAGGAGATATCTATTTCTGTGTATGAATGTTTGGTCGTGTGAATGGGTGTACAAGTTCAACCTTCTCGATAAACGGTAAAAGTGAAGGCCTCGGCAACGTGGTACTCGTCTGTCAGGAGTATGGGATTTCCAGTCGAGTCGAAATCAAGTTGTTCAAAATAGAGCAAACCACTTCCAATTGGCACCCCGAGTTTTTTTGCGGTTTCGCTGCTTGCAGTTACTGGACGCAGCCAAGCAATGGCATGATCAACTTGTAATTTAAGGACTTCCTCAAAGAAAGCGTATATTGATTGTTTTTCCTCTAGGAATTGTTTAATTTCATCCACTTGGTAAATGGTATTCGCAGTTCTCAGGACATGCATGGGGATGGAATCATGAGAAAAGATAACTCGTTTGCCATCTGCAGTTCGTACGCGCTCAACAAAGATGACAGATGAATTGGGTTCTATCTCAAGGTGTTTAATGAGGCGACTGCTAGCAGACTCGATTCTAACATTGAGTTCAGCGATTCCAGGCTCGGCGTCAATCGAACGGATGAGATCGGTCACACCCGCATTGATATTGAGATTGTTTACTACCAAGGGTCTGTTCGCCACAAATGTGCCTACACCGCGTCTCCTTCTTACAAAACCCTCCCTTGTGAGGCGATCCAGAGCCGCTCTTAGTGTGCTACGACTCACATTTAGAATCTTGGCGAGCTCTGGTTCGTTGGGCAGACGAGTTCCGGGTTCGAGCGTGCCGTCATTGATCATCGCTCTCAGGTGCTCGGATACGATCTCGGGTAGAGACGCTCCATCTTGAACTTGAGGGATCAAATTGGAATTTATCATTTTACGTTCCATTCGATTTTCTCTTTTATGTTGGACAATGGACACCTAACATCGTATTTAAATATTGGGCTAATGTCAAGGGACTTGGCTGATTAGGATGGGGCAAAACTTGACAGCATTGTCGCAGTAATATAAACTCCTGTCAGATGTATGTTGTCCGACTTATTGCTTGTTCTAAGTCTTCCCATATCTAATTATGAAACGGAAATATGCAATTCTGCAAGGAGGCAAACACATGGAAGCGCTCGCAATCGATGGTGGCGTTCCTGTGCGCACAAAGGGACCAATTATTGAAGAAGATGTCATCGACCAAGAAGAATTAACGGCACTGATGGAAATTGTGAATCAGAAAGCGCTTCGTCGAGCGGGTGCAACGATTGAATATGAGCGCGTCATTGCGGAATGGTTTGGGGTGAAGCATGCGGTTGCAGTCTCAAGTGGAACAACCACTTTGCATATTGCTCTTGCTGCTTTTGGGATAGGACCTGGCGATGAAGTCATCGTATCACCGTATACGTTTATTGCCGCTGATAGTTGTGTGTTGGAGCAAAATGCCATTCCGATCTTTGCAGATATCGATCCTGATTATCTAACTTTAGATCCACAAGATGTGGAGAGGAAGATCACGAAGAATACGAAAGCCATTATCCCTGTTCATATGATCGGAAACCCAACAAACATGGACGCCATTATGGATTTGGCAGCGAAGCATAATTTATGGGTTCTTGAGGATGCCGCGCAAGCTCATGGAGCAACATATCATGGCAAAAAATTGGGGACAATTGGACATGTGGGATCCTTCAGCACCGTTTCTGGAAAGATCATGGCTACGGGGGAGGGGGGATTCGTCATCACCAATGATGATGATTTGTATGAAAAAATGTGGGGGTATAGTGATTTTGGAAGAAAGAAATCTTTAGGTCCAGCCTCGAAGTATCATTGGGGTTTGCCCATTTCAAACTATCGCATTACCAATATGCAGGCTGCTATTGGAATCCAGCAAATGAAAAGATTAGATGATCTGATAGTCAGGCGGACTGAGAATTCACACTATCTTACAGAGCAGTTGTCTGGTATCCCGGGAATTGAGCCGTTTCGTACACCACCTTGGGGGGAGAGAGTTTATTACTACTATGTCATTCGTATTGATCCGGAGATCTTGGGATGTGATATGTTGAATTTTGCACTGGCATTAGCTGCGGAGGGGATTTACGATACTCAATACCTCTCTACCACTCGTTGGATGATCCCCCAACATCTGCAACCCGTGTTCGTGAACAAAGCAGGCTATGGAGGAACAAAATGCCCATTTGAGTGTCCATTGTACGAAGGTCACGTCGAATATTACGAAGGCATGTGCCCAGAAGCAGAGAGAGCTTGTGATGAGGTGTTGTGGCTTATCCCTCCCCATCCCATGCTGACAAGGGAGGATTTGGACGACGTTGCTCGAGGGGTCCGGAAGGTGGCGACTGCTTTTGTGGAGAAGAAGGCCAAAGGGATCAAAGTGGATTATGCCACTGAAGAGCATCAAGCTTTGCTGTAACCTGACGATCAGTTAACGGGAAATTGGAGAAGCATGTTGAAGGGTTGAAATGGAATTGTTATATCCCTGGTTTCGTTTAATCGGTTTCTAACATTGGAAGTTAGAGTTTGATAGAAACACCAAATGCTTATGAACGACCATTCCTCACAGGATCAAGGCTTTAGGTGAACAAATCTATATCATGGAAATTCTATACAAGTTGAATACTTGGTTTATTGGTGGGGCAGAACCCATTGATATGCTTTCGGTCGATGTCTAAGGTAGAGATTTCCGCACGTATTCATAAAAGGCGGAGAAGATGGTAAAGAGCGCAAAAGCTGCAGTAATGACTTTGCCCAATGAGGATTTAGAAATCCAGGAGTTCCCCTTGCCGCAAGTGGACGCGGGATGCATTTTAGTGAAGATCACCTGCTGCACAATCTGTGGGTCAGATGTCCATTCCTGGAGTGGGCGGAGAGCAGCACCAACCCCCATCATCCTGGGCCATGAAATTGTAGGTGAAATCGCTGAATTGGGAGAAGGTGTTACACGAGACAGTGGAGATCGCCCCTTAAGGGTTGGGGACAGGATCACCTGGACGATCATGGATAACTGCGGGAAATGTTACTACTGTCGGGAAATAGGGTTACCGATGAAATGTCGCTACCTGAAGAAATATGGGCATGATAGTTGTGCTACACCCCCACATTTAAACGGTGGCTTTGCTGAGTATTGCTACATAACACCGGGCACGGGTGTTATCAAAGTTCCTGAAGAGCTTACGGATGAGGAGGTCGCACCGGCAAATTGTGCGCTTGCAACGGTTGTCGCTGGTTGGGAGGCGATCCAATTACAGCCCATGGAAAATGTTTTGATCCAAGGTGCAGGGACCCTTGGTGTTTATGCTGCAGCCTTAGCAAAGCATCATGGATGCCAACGGATCATCGTGACGGATATTGTGGATGAAAGATTGGCGTTTGTTAAGGCATTCGGTGCATCCGATGTCATTAATACAACGGGGATGGGAAGTGACAAGTTGGTAGAGATGATTAAGGACCTTACTGATGGATTCGGTGTTGATGTCGCCATGGAGGTCGCAGGTGTACCTGATCTTATTCCAGTTGGTTTGAAATGTCTTCGAATAGGAGGGCGTTACGTAGAACTTGGTTGCTCCTTTCCAAATGCAAACATCACCTACGATGTTTCAGATATCGTATGGAGTAGACTGACGATCAAAGGGATCCACAACTACGATACCAAACACCTGCAAATGGGGGTTGATTTTCTTGCATTAACCCATCATCAATTTCCTTTCAATAAGATCGTCTCCTATCGGGTTGGATTGGATGAAGTAAGTAAGGGATTGCGTGCTGCTCATGCTGGAAAGGCATTGCGCGTGGCAGTTATTCCTAATAAGGAAGGTGTTGTGTCTTAGAGATTCGGTATTCATGAGGTCCTTGGAAGAGGTAGAACGATTTCATTCTCAAAGTGATTCTGGGCAATGTTCGCGATAGATTTTGACGGAACAATCGCTGATACGAATACGCTGAAATCCCGATGGATTTTGAACCATCTAGGGATTCAGATTCCCCCTTATGCATGTGATAAGACAACTTGTGTTTCTAAGATTGGTCTCAACCAGTACACGAGAATGGCTGTTGAGGTGTATAAGGCTGACCATTCTTTAAAAGTCCAGCCCATTCCTGGATCATTGCAAGCCCTCAACGCTTTGCATGAGCATGGACCCATTTATGTGGTCACTGCGCGTGATCCGGAAGAACTACTCGTCGTTTCAGAGTGGTTATCCTTAGAGAAGCTAGATCAATATATTACCCGATTATTACCCACGAATGGTGTCTCAAAAATTAGCTTGGCTGAAAGTTTAAACTGTCAGGTGCTTATTGATGATGATATTCGCCATCTTGTATCTGATTCTTCCCAACATTTATTGAGAATCTTATTGAAAATTGGACATGATGAGGAAATGGAAATGCCTCCAAACGTGAAATTATGCACATCTTGGAGGCTGGCCACGGAGAAAGCATTGGAATTTTGTCGCGATCATTGATCTGCTAGCTGTTTTTGAACTCAATCATAAATGAGTCGGGAATGTGGAGAAAGTATGCGGATACGATCCCGGATAATTAAGCCATTAACCTTATTTGGAGATTCCGATGGGCGCTAAAGAATATTCAATGATGGATGTCGCTTCTACAGTATGTGCTATTCTCAACTTACCCCCACCTGCCCATGCGAAAGGAAGTCCAATTAGGGAAATTATAGTTGATTTTTCAAGCCGAAAGAGAGTCGCGATCCTGATGCCAGATGCGTTGGGATTGTTTGCGTGGAATCTGTGGAAGCATAAGATGCCATATCTGGACTCCCTGCACAGCAATCGTTCCATTGTATTACGCTCTGTCATGCCTTCGGTTACTCCTGTGAATTTTGCAACTATCGTTTCGGGAACAGACGTGGATGGACATGGGGTCCGTGTCTATACTGGAAAGTTTCAATGCGAGACTTTATTTGATGTGGTGCGTGCCGCCAATCGGAAAAGCGCGGGTGTTGGTTTAGATGACCATACCGGATGTGAATTAATGGGCAAGAACGCGGATATTTGTGGGAATGCAGGGGAAGGATCAGATGATGACATTGCTGATAAGGTCATCGAGATCGTCGATTCAGATGAACCTGACTTTCTCATCGCTCAATTCGTTCGAGTTGATTATACCTTCCACAAGTATGGACCCTCTTCTCCATCGGTCGTACCGATGTTGGTCGGTACAGATGAGCGGATGAAAAGACTTGTGAATCATCTTGGTCCTTTGGGGTACGGCATTATCATCCTGTCTGATCATGGACAGCATGACCTACCCGTCGTTTCACCCGAAGGAAAGAAAGGTGATCATGGGACGGATACTCCTGAGGATCGTTTAGTGCCTTGTACTTGGATATGAAAGCATGTGGAGCCAATCAAGATTTGAGTGAATGGATAGGTTCAGGGAATCGGTATACTAGCCCACATATGCTTGGTTTGGACGAGGTGGGAAAGAGGGATGTCTAGTTCAAAAGATTGGTACTTTTAGATCTGGGTTTTCGACACGTTAACTACAAACTGGGAAATCGCCGATGAGCAATTTAATGCCACATCGATATGCGCGAAAGGCAATGATTACATTCTCCCCGTCTGCTTCAGACTTGTTGGAAGAAATTTCAGACCTTCGAAAAGAGGCTGAGGTCCTATCGTCAAAAGAACGTGTAAGGATAGCGATTAGCCATCAAGAGCCTGACCGTGTACCGATCGACTTTTGGGCGACGAACGAGGTTAAGGAAGATCTCGAGACATACTTCAGATACGACTACAACGCATTGCTCGATATTCTCGGTGTGGATTTTCGCGTCGTCCATGGCCCGAGCTATGTTGGGCTGGAACTCGAGAAGCATCCGGATGGTACGGTGAGTGACTTATGGGGAGTTCGCCGTTGTACTGTCCCTTACGGCCAGGGAGACCGAAAAGGGACTTATAAGGAATTGGCTTATTCTCCTCTGGAAAAGATGAAGACAGTTAAGGAAATCGAGTCTTATTCAGGTTGGCCCTCGGCTGATTGGTGGGATTACAGTGATGTAGCTGCAGATTGTAGAAAATTCCCGGATAAATGTGTTGTATTCGCAGGGGATCGATTAGATCGTACAGCTCAATTGAAAACAGCGATGTATTTACGGGGAGTAGAACAGATCTTGGTTGATCTTGTTTTGAACCCTGCAATTGTCGAGTGCATCCTCGAACATGTCACATCTTATTATCTTGATTATAACCATCGTGTTTTCACTGCAGCTCAGGGAGAGGTAGACATTTTCATGATGGGGGACGATTTTGGTATGCAAACAGGGTTGTTAATGCGTATGGATAGCTGGGAGTGTTATTTCGAATCTGGATTTAGGAATTTCATAAGGCTAGCTCATGATCATGGGGTGGTGGTGATGCACCATACTTGTGGAAGCGTCGTGCCGCTTATTCCGAAGTTTATTGACGCAGGCTTGGATATTTTGCAATCCCTTCAACCAAGGGCAGCCGGAATGGATTTAGCGAGTCTAAAGCGCAACTACGGTAAGGAACTAGCATTTCACGGATCGGTAGATATCCAAAAAACGATGCCCTTTGGTACGAAAGAGGAGATCCGAGCTGAAGTTAAGGAGCGAATGCATGCTGGTAAACCTGGAGGGGGTTTCATTATCTGTACTGCACATAATATTCAGCGAGATGTACCTATTGAAAATATCATCTCGTTATTATCGGCGTACCATGAATTTGGAGTTTGCAGTAACTCGCCTTAGAGAGGGATTAGGTTTTTTGTGATATCCATGAGACAGTGTGATTTTATTCATATCGAAGTTGAGATGTCTTATTGCTGATGGACATGCCCAGGTATTGAATAAGTTTATTTCTGAATAGCAACAAATGTCAGGCACTACATTCAAGATACTCACTTGTAAAGGATTCTACCTATCCGGATAAAGACGCACTTCGCAAATTATTGAAATTGAGGGGTGAAGGAAGTGGAAAGGGAAATCACGTTGGGTCTTATTGGTGCAGGCCGGATCGGCCGTGTCCATGCGGAGAGCTTGGCTCATCGTATTCAGAATATTAAACTCGCTGCTGTCGCTGACATAAGTCTGGAGACAGCTGAAAAGTGTGCTGATGACTTCCAAATCCCCAAAGCCACGAAAGATCATTATCAAATCTTTGAAAATCCCAATATTGATGCTGTCGTCATTTGTTCCAGCACCGATACCCATGCTCAATTCATTGTAGAGGCTGCGGAAGCAGGAAAACATATCTTTTGCGAAAAACCAATTGACCACGACCTTGCAAAAATTGACAGCGCCCTGGAAGTCGTTGAGAAGGCTGGCGTGAAACTACAAATAGGTTTCAACAGACGTTTTGATCCAAGTTTCAAGAAAGTACGAGATTTGGTTGCCGCAGGCAAGGTGGGAACGCCACATGTTATACGAATCACCAGTCGTGATCCAGGTCCCCCACCCATCGATTACATCAAAGTTTCTGGCGGGATTTTTTTAGACATGACCATTCACGATTTCGACATGGCTCGCTATCTAATTGATAGTGAGGTTGAAGAGGTCTATGCCGTTGGCGGTGTAATGGTGGATCCAAGAATCGGTAAAGCTGGTGATATCGATACCGCGGTCGTTGTCTTGAACTATCAAAATGGTGCCATTGGCGTGATTGATAACAGTCGGGAGGCGATCTATGGATATGATCAACGTTTGGAGGTCTTTGGCTCTGGGGGAAGTGTCGCAGCGCTAAATAAAACTCCTGATGAATCGGTTCTGATCAACGCAGAAGGGGCTCACGCTTCAAAGCCTCTCTATTTCTTTATTGAGCGATATGCGGAATCGTATATTGCTGAAATGCAGGAATTCGTTGATTGCCTGCGGGAAGATCGAGAGCCATCCGTAACTGGCGTAGATGGGCGTGTTCCTGTAGTGATGGGGTTAGCAGCCTGGAAATCTTATCGTGAAAACCGACCTGTCAAATTGAGTGAGATTGCCTAATCAATGGCTATAGTTAGCAAGATGTTTAAATCGATTAACAAAATAAGTTCCATCTAAGGAGGGCAGCAGCCATGAAAGGCCTCGTGTTAGATGCGAAATGGGAACCCAAGGCAGACTATGCGGTTTCCGATTGGGAGAAACAGACCGGCAAAGCGATCACGGGCAGCAGCGTCTGGCGATATCCCAAAATGGAGGTAAAGGAATGGCCTGATCCGAAGTTGGGACCAACAGATGTGTTGGTCGAAGTGAAAGCCTGTGGAGTGTGTGGCTCAGACATTCACTTTTACGAAACGGATGAGGATGACTACATCCTGTACCCTGGATTAACCAAATTTCCCACAATCACAGGTCATGAATTCTCGGGGAAAGTTGTTGAGATCGGTAAGGATGTGACCACGCTCAAGGCAGGAGATTTAGTCACGGCGGAGGAGATGGTCTGGTGTGGCTTTTGCACGCCCTGCCGAAATGGTTTTCCCAATCACTGTGTCAACCTGGAAGAGATTGGTTTCACGATCCCCGGTGCTTTTGCGAATTATATGGCCGTCCCAGCCAAGCTTTGTTGGAAAATCGATTCAATTGCTGAGCATTTTGGCAGCGAAGAGCTAGGATACGAAGTTGGTGCATTGAGTGAACCCACCTCGGTTTCATATAATGCACTTTTTGAACGAGGAGGTGGTTTTAGACCTGGTCACTTCTTTGCAGTATTTGGTGCCGGGCCTATTGGGCTGGCAGCGATCGGTCTCGCGTATGCTGCGGGCGCGGGAAAGATAGTCGCTTTTGAGATCTCTGATCAGCGGAGGGACTTAGCCAAAAAGATTGGTGCTGACTTCGTGTATGATCCACGAGATGTAATCCCTCACGAAGTTCTGATGGAGCATAGCAAGGGTGAGGGGTTTGATTTCATGTGCGAGGCAGCTGGTGTTCCAGGAATTGTGATTCCAGAAATGGAGAAGGCCTTGGCCATTAATGGCAAGATTGTGATCATCGGCCGAGCTGCTCAACTCGTTCCGATGTATTTAGAGACATTACAAGTGCGTCGTGGTCAGGTGTTTGGTTCACAGGGTCACTCAGGGCATGGGAACTTCCCAAATGTCATCCGCATGGTTGCTTCGGGGAAGTTGGACCTGAAGCCCATCATCACTGCTTGGTATTCCCTGGAACAGACCGTCGAAGCCATTGCCAAGTCTGGTGATCGGGCAGATGGGAAAATTTTAGTAAAACCTAATCAATAAAAAATTACTTGGGCCTAATCTAGAAGTCAAAGGAGACCAGCCCGGAGAAAGAAAAATAAAAATGGCAAAAGGAATAGTTCCTAAAGGGTGGCTTGCTACGGATAATCCAACGGTATTGTTTGAGGACAATACCGTTGGGCGTATGAAGAAAGAAATCTGGGAATACAACGACCAGGAGATTGATGCTATCCTGGATGAGTATGGAATGCCATCACCGGTCGAGTGGGGGATTCCAGGGTCTTATATACAAACAACCATCCGCAGTCGACTCATAGAGGAGCGGAGAAAGAACGATATCGTGCTCATTCCCATCGGTTGCACTGAGATGCATGGTTTACATCTTGCAAGTGCAGCCGATACCCTTTATGTGAGCCAAATATGTGAAGGCGTCCGCCGCCTCACCAAGAGAAAGGGCTATCCGGTTGCGATCTCGCTACCACCTTTGAATTTCGGCTCCCATCCTTATCACCACTATGGCATGGCAGGCACCGTGCCTATCCGAGAAGATGTCTCGCGGGAGATGCTAATCGACGTG
>Ga0154793_1037_pt11 | contig 19785 bp, 21 predicted proteins | sample Rifle2008BG16ft_FD_105801 | JGI IMG/M metagenome (GOLD analysis project Ga0154793, IMG submission 105801) | Chloroflexi bacterium RBG_16_48_8 | reverse complement strand
TGGGGTTGGCTGCCTGCATTGTTATGGATTATCTTGGGTGTCTTCCTCATTGGATGGGTGCAGGATTATGGCACCATGATCATGGGTGTGCGCCGTGACGGGGAAACGATGAGTGCGCTAAGTTACAAACTTATCTCACCTCGAGCACGTACCATCCTGATGATCTTCATTTACTTCTATTTGTTATTGATCATGGGAGCATTTGGTAACGCAGTAGGAAAGACGTTGATGGCTAATCCAAAGGTGCCCTTCGGGATGATCTCTCTCGTTCTGATGGGTGTCCTGGCAGGTCAGATGACCTACCGCTGGAAGCAGGACATTATCCTGACCTCTATTGTCACTGTCGTTGTTACTTTCGTAGGAATCTGGGTCGGCACACTGCCTGCCGTTTCTGATTTCTTCTCATCGATCTACCGCTCTGCAGATAATCCCACCATTCTCCTGGGCAATACACAGGCGCAGGTCATTGGTACCTTACTGATGCTCCTGTTCTGCTACCTGGGCTCTGTCTTACCAATCTGGTCTTTTGCCCAACCAGTCAACTACGTATCCTTCTGGATCGTAACCCTGGGGATGTTGGGAGGTGTGATCGGGCTGGTGATCTGGCATCCTGGAATGGGGGATTTCCCCGTTTTCACTAAATTCACCACTGCCTCTGGACCCTTGTGGCCGATGCTCATGGTCACGATTGCCTGCGGTGCCATCTCCGGTTGGCACAGTCTCGTATCCACTTCCGGCACAGCTCGTCAGCTTGAGAAAGAAACCGATGCGCTGCCTGTCGGTGGGGGCGCAATGTTCATGGAATCAGCATTCGCCATCGTCGCCTTCCTGGCCGCCACGGTCGCATTTGGAGGCTATCAAGGATACCTGGATGCTGGCGGCGCAGGAGCTGCTCTGGGGGTTTTCGCCAAGGGAATGGCCGCTTTCCTGGCGAAGATTGGCATTCCCACTGACTTTGGTGTTGCCTATGGTTCCGTCTTCCTGACCATCATGGCCATCACTATCATGCAGCTAGTGGTACGCTTCATGCGTGTGGCCAGTGCCGAAATGCTCGGGGACAGACTCCCAGTGATGAAAAACATTCACGTAGGCAGCATCATTGCCTTGCTGCTGACCTTTGTCTTCGTCCTAATCATCCCCTGGCTAACCATCTGGGGAGCTTTTGGTGGTGCTAACCAGCTTATGGCTGGCTTGGCCCTCCTCCTGGTGTCGTTGTGGTTGATGTCAGAAGGTAAAAAGCATACCTGGGCGCTATACCCGGCAATCTTCATGATCGTCACTGACATCGCTGCCCTGCTCTGGATCGCCTACAAAAGCTTCTTTAAAGATCTCCCAGCAGCAACCGATGCAGCAAATACTCAGGGTGCAGCTGCTGCGGCGATTATTGGAGCCATCTGCATCGTTTTGGTTCTGGCAGCCCTTGTTCTAATTGTGGACGCCTGGCAGGCCATCCAGAGAGTTAGAGCGGTGAAGCCTGCTGAAGCATAAAGTGCAGCAGCTCAAGATGATCAATGGACGATCAGGAGAGGTGCTATCCGACTCCTAATCCAAATTGATGTCGGGGTACAGAGCAAAACGGATAACAATAAAGAGAGAAGTGTACCCATGTAGATACCCCTGGGGGTGGGAAAAGCGAAAGGTTGACCGCTTCTCCTCACCCCCAGGAGGGTTGTGTAATAATATTGCAATGTCTCAGATTTCCATTCAAGTTATCACTCCAGTTTTAACAAATTTCTTTCACTGCATGCACTGTGAGCAGGTCTTCCATTATGCTGGAATCGGTCAGCAGATGCATCAGGAAGTGATCGAAAAATACCCCGAAGATGTTAAGGAAGAGGCATCCCATTTAACCGATTGGATTCTTGAGATAACTCGGCGTTATCCTGATCGAATCCATTTCCGTGTGATTGATCCTACATCGTTGGAGGGGTTTCTGCTCTGTCTTCGATATTGGGTGAGACGCTACCCAACCTTCATCGTGAATGGCCGTAAAGTCTTTGTCGGTTCAGATCAAGATCATCTGGAATGTGTGCTACAAACCTATCTTAAAGAAAGGCCTGTAGGTACAGCAACAATTTCGAGAAATGAACTGGACGATGAGGGAAGCTGATCGCCCAGATCGAATATCATTGAAATCGGTTCTGCAAGTCCTGATCCCACCTAACAGTTCGAGTGAGTGTCTATAAAGGTGGCTATTAAGAGACCTCAAGCCCAAAAGCGACTTTACACGCTTATTGAAAAAATCCTTCGGACGATAGGTGAAGTTTTTTATGGTATGACGGTGTATGATTGGGTGCATGAACTACAAAAAGCTCGTAATGAGCAGGAACGTCTTTTTACATTCATTGTGTACGGCGATCTCTTGGGGATCCCCGTCCTTCCGCCTTATTACTCGATGCGGTTATTGCCATTTATAGTACCAGCTTTTAAGAATTGGCAGCGAAGTATGCTTCGCGAAAGGGATTTTACAGATATCATCGATCAGGAGATCGGCTGATATTGCCTTCCCCGGATCTCATCCGTGAGGAGGTCACGAGATCAAGATAATACTTAATATCAAAAAAACCTGGGTATATAAATTACTATTCCTTTCCAATTCCATTTAAATTGCGATTACCCTGAGATTACATTTGGCAACTGTGGAGGCATCTGTCATGTCAGAAGAAGAACAAAATGCATTAAAAAGAATTGTGCAGTCTACTATTCAGTTCATTTATGGCATGGCTGGTCACGACATGACCCGTTTTGCCCTAAAAACACGGGGAAGCATGGAACATTTATTCATCCTGATCACGATGGGTGACCTTTTAGGGGTACCGATTCTACCTCCTTACTACTCACTCCGATTGCTTCCCTATGTTGTGCCCCAAATCTCGACCTGGAAACGTCGTATGTTGCGCGAGAGAGACCTCACCGACGCGCTAGCCTAGGAGGGCATCCTTGTTATCACTATCACGTATCTTCGAGGAGCATCCCAACCGTCGTTACATCATGTTTGGGGGTAAAGGTGGTCTTGGCAAGACAACGTTCTCCGCCGCCACAGCCTTTTACCTGGCCCAAAAGGGACTCAAGGTCTTGGTATTTTCCGTAGATCCTCAAGCCTCTCTCTCAGACATCTTTGAACGTGACATTTTTGGTAAAGGCCCTGTGGAAATCATCCCCAATCTTTTCGCACAAGAGATTGATGCTGACCAACATATCAAGGCCTACCAGAATGAAATCCGCCAAAAGATCCTGGATATGTATGGCATGGAGGAAGTCCCGGAGGAGATTGAGTCCTACATCCAGGCAGCGGCAGCAGAACCTGCTATGGAAGAGAGCGCTATCTTTGATCAGGTCGTCGACATCGTCATGGCGGAGGACTATGACTATTACATCTATGATCTCGTTCCTTTGGGTCATGCCCTCTATTATCTGAGCATGGCCAGTGTTTACGACGAATGGATCGATAAGATCACTGAGCTTCGTCAGGAGATGGAAGAATTCAGTAAAGTCGCTTCACTCATCAAACGTAAAAAAGAATCCGAGGAAGACATGATCCTCAAGGAATTGATGGATATTAAGTACCGAATTAACACCTCCTCTGGCATCCTTACCAATAAAGAGAAGACAGCCTTCTTCTTCGTCATCATCCCGGAGGAAATGGCATTATTAGACACCCAAAAGGCTGCTAAATTATTTGCCGCGTATGATGTTCCACTTTGTGGATATGTGGTCAATCGTGTCATCCCGACCGAGCTGGGTCAGCAAAGGATCCCTGACTATCTGCGTAACAGGTTGGAGATGCAAGGGAGACATATGAAGAGGATCGACGAACTCTTTGGTGAACAAGTCCTGGCCTGGATACCAGAGTTTGAGCGAGATGTCACCGGCTTGGCAATGATCGAGAGGATGGCAGAAGCCATGTTTGGTCCAAATGCTGATCCCATCAAGCATTCTTCCCAGATGGATGAAGGAGCTCACTCATGATCGAGAAGTCCATGCAAGATTTCCTTGCAGATCATCCACAGGTCAAATACACATTCTTCGGAGGAAAAGGGGGTGTAGGCAAAACCGTTCTTGCGGGTACAACGGCACTCTGGCTTGCGCAACAGGGCAAGCGAACTTTACTGGCTTCAACCAATCCCGTACACAGCCTCACGAGCTTGCTTGATCAGGATGTGTTCGGAGCACCAACTCCTGTTAAAGGCGTCGACAATTTCATGGCCTACGAAATTGATACACGCGATACCATCGAGCGTTCAAAAAAGGAAATCCGTGAAAAGATCAGCTGGTTCCTCAAATTCGCCGACATAAAAACCAAAGCTGACGAATTTGTCGAATCAGCAACCATGAATCCGGCCTTTGAAGAATCGGCCATGTTCGAGAATATGATCGATCTCATGTTCGAGGATAAATTTGAAGCCTACGTTTTCGATACAGCTCCCACCGCCAATGCCCGACGTTTGCTGGGAATGTCCTCCGTCTACTCGCTGTGGGTCAATAAGATGGTCAAGAGCCGGGAGGAAGCTACCTCTCTCCGCGAACTGCTATCTTATAGCAAGAAGAAACAAGAAAAAGATCCGTTGATGGATTATCTTCTCAACTTCCGCGAACGGATGCAACACGCCAAAGAACTTCTCACAGATCCAGCCCTGACGGCTTTCTTCTTTATTACACTTCCGGAAGCCTTGCCTATCGCAGTCATCATACGTTTCATTAACTGGTTCGAGGACTTTGGAATACCTGTGGGTGGAGTCATCGTCAATATGCTGATCGATGAAGAATCTGTAGCCGATGATGCTCCCGATTTCGTCAAGAATCGTATCTCCATGCAATCGGAGTACATGAGAAAAATCCAATCGACTTTCGACGGTGAGGTGAGGGCTATCGTGCCTCTTTTCGAAACGGAAGTCCGAGGCGTGGAGATGTTGCAGCGGACAGCTGAACGATTATTTATCTGAAAGCTACGAAAGCTATAAACCGTGATCGATGATGAGCATAAGCCATGCTCACAGAAAGAATGAGGTTTAGCCTTGGACTCCCATCTCCTGATCCTTCTCCTTGGTTTTTTATATGCCGTCCTGTTTGGAGGGATGTCACTCCTCCGAGGGGAAGGCTTCTCCATGCAATTTACACTCGAAGGCATTGTTATCACTTTGCTTATTGCAGCTGGGGATTTCTTCTCGAACTCGGATGTCAACCCAGTCCTATTCCTGATATTCATTTACTTGATCACGATGCGCTCCCGATTGCTGGTGGACTTCGCTAATTTATTTTCAAATCGGGGGAGGCAACGGAACGCTGTCTCGATCTTGCAAACCGCCTTACGACTGTACCCTGACAAACCATCCAGGCTCATTGTGCTGGTCAATATGGGGATCATTCAGATTCGCCGGGAGAATCCGCAAAGTGCCCAGTCTTTATTTGAGATGGTGCTGGAGGAAGGCGAAGAGAGCGGATTGGGGCTTCGTCACAGGGCAGCTTGCCATTACAACCTTGGGGTGGCCTTACAACAGCAAGGTCAAGAAGCCCAGGCTGTTCGGCAATTCCGAGAAGCTGCGAATGGTTTCCCGGGTTCCCCTTTTAGCAGAGCTGCAGAAGAGGCCTTAGAGCAACGCAAGCACAGTAAGAAGGGAGCAACGAAATCGTCGAAAGCTTCGGACCAGGACAAGATTACATAGAGCCAAATATACGTATGGCTCTAGAATGAGAGAAAGGAAAATCCAACTCTGAGGTCTCTTTCCAGAGCATAGCTCCTACTGAAATTGATCACAGAAATATGAATGAGCCCACTGAAAAAGCCCTTCAAGATAGAAGAGAGAGGCATATGTGGGGGTGCGGGCTGCGCCTGCACCCCCACATATGCTGGTTCCTCTAAGCTGAGTAGCCTTTTTTCAGGTGAGTCTTATATGAAATTTCTACATCAGGAAGGGATGATATTCGCAAACAGAGTTCTGCCTCGATCAAAACAGATTTTCTCTATATAATCTAATAAATCGTCTGCGCGAAAATCCATGACCATAATCCAAAGATTGAAGCCACATAAACCTAAAGCCATCCTTATCTATCTCTTTAAGATCCTATTTCTTGCTTTTGTGTACCACTTAGCAGCCAGGCTTGGTTTGAGGATGGCGTATGTCCAAATCAATACCTCTCCAGTTTGGCCTCCAACCGGCATCGCGCTTGCCGCACTTCTCATTTTTGGTTACGGTATGTGGCCGGGTGTCAGCCTCGGGGTATTGTTGGGCTCGTTGCTGACAGGTGCGCCCGTCAACCTTGCTATCGGCATGGCGTTCGGGAATACCCTGGAAGCCCTGGCGGGTGCTTATCTCCTAAAGCGTTTCTTCAACTTTCACAGTGCCATTGATCGGATCCAGGATGTTATCGGATTAGCTATCGTCTCCTTGTTTGCCACAACGATCAGCGCTACGATTGGAACTGCCACACTTACACTGACAGGATTGGCAGGACCGGAAGGTCTGAGCGCCATCTGGATCACCTGGTGGATAGGCGATTTACTTGGCGCACTGGTCATAGCCCCTGCACTTCTGGTCTGGGCAACTCCAACTCCCCTTCATTCCGAGCTCCGCCGAAAAGGCGAAGGGTTTGTGCTTCTCCTATTACTTGTATTGGTTACATGGTATGTCTTCAGCGATCGACCCTCAGCGAGCATCTACCACCAGGCTCTCATTTATCTGATCTTTCCAGTTATTATCTGGGCTGCATTACGCTTCGGCCAGCGTGGAGCTACAACTACTGTATTTCTCATCTCCGGCATCGCGATCTGGTGGACTGTACAGGGTATCGGTCCATTCTCCTTACAGTCAATAAACGACAGCTTGGTATTACTACAGACCTTTACAGGTGTCGTGTCACTCACGGCTCTTATCCTCGCGGCTACTACCCTCGAACGCTTTAAGGCTGCAGAAGCGGTCCGCCAGCGCGCGGATGAACTAGCAACCTTAAATGAATCCTCAAAGACCTTCTTAGATAACTCCGACATTCCCGCTATTTACCACGCCATTTGTCATCTTGCCGTGACCCATCTGGGATTGGACGCCACCTGGATCGAGACAGATGGTATCGGGAGCTCCAAAGGTCGCCTTGCTGCTGCTCACGGAGTGCCCATCGAAGCGATCCCAGACTTAAAATCCTTCTGGGATCACGATACGCCACCCCAAGATTACAATGTGGCAAGATTGCGAACCATTGAGGAAATGCCCCATTCCGTATCTCGATCAGATCCAGCCCACCAATCCTATGCCTCCATACCTCTGGTCTTCAGTGGTAAACCTTTCGGAATTCTAAAACTCCTCAGTAAGGATAAGAGCTTCTTTACACAAGATAGACAACTTCTTATCCAATCCTACGCCAACCTGGCAGCGGTTGTCATCCAAAATAGCTGGTTGTTTGAAGAAGTCCGTAGGAGCAATCGACAGCTGCATGCTCTCTCCCAACGCCTTATGCAAGCACAAGAACAAGAACGCCTGCATCTTTCACGGGAGCTGCATGATGAATCAGGTCAGCTGCTGGCAGGATTGATGGTCCAACTGGGGTTACTAGAGCGCGACTTCGATCAGCCCAAAGTAGTGAGTAATAGGATAAGCGAATTGAAAGTAACAACATACGAGCTCCAGAATAATCTCCACAAACTGGCTGTCAATTTGCGGCCAGCCAGCTTAGATCACCTCGGGCTTGTCACTGCGCTAGAGCAGTATGTGAGTGAATTCAGCCAGCAGTACAACATAGAGGTAGGCTTCGAAGCCGTGGGCATACAGAAAGAACGCCTGCCAAATGACTTAGAAACAGCCCTCTTTCGAATCGTCCAAGAGTCATTAACGAACGTTGTCCTTCATGCACAAGCTACCTGCGTGGATGTACTCATCAGCCAACGCAGCGGTCACGTAGCTGCTACTATCGAGGACAACGGGGTTGGATTCATCCCCACCTCACCCACCTTTGAGGATCATCTCGGTTTATTCGGGATGCGTGAGAGAGTGGAGATGCTCGGGGGCAAATTTACGGTCGAAAGCTCACCCGGCAAAGGAACGACGGTGAACGTGGAGGTACCCAGCGATGCCTAAAATCCTGATCACGGATGACCACGCCATTGTTCGCACGGGGCTTCGCACATTATTGAAAGAGGACCCATCCATGGAACTAGTTGGCGAGGCAACCGGGGGATACGAGGCTATTGAGTTAGTCGAGGAAACCAATCCTGATGTCCTGCTGCTTGATCTTAGTATGCCAGACCTGGATGGTATTGCCGTTACAAAGAAGATCAAACCACGTTTCCCTGACATCCACATCTTAATTTTAACCATCCACGAGGATCAGGCTTTAATTCGCGAAGCGATTCGCGCTGGTGCTTCTGGATACATCCTCAAACGGGCGGCTGAGAGTGAGCTTATCTCAGCCATTAACATTCTCATGCGGGGTGACATGTATATTGATCCAGCTTTGGTGCGCGAATTGCTCGACGAAACAGTCAGCCCTCCAAGCCCTAAGGGAAAAACCTATGAAACGCTTTCCCCACGAGAGACGGAAGTATTAAAATATATCGTTCAAGGATATACCAATCGGCAGATAGGTGAGGAACTGAAGATCAGCACTCGCACGGTTGAGGGCCACCGAGCCAACTTGTGCGGAAAATTAGGGTTGCAAAGTCGGGTGGATCTCGTCCGTTATGCTCGAAAGCACGGCTTGATCGATCAAGAATAGCAAGATCAATACATTGAGCGACCCCGTAGAAAATACGGGGTCGAAACGCGTAGGTTTTACTCACCCTCCATTTCATGAAAACCCCAACTTTCTACGCTTACGGGAATGCGCTAACTCCTTTAAGATGAAGCTGTAAGGCTTACGAACGGTTTTACCGTTAGCTAAGTGCCGTCTACCGATCGTCCTTCCTCAGGATTATTCCATGCCCAAACTGCTCCCACCGGAAAGTCACCCAACCCTCATGATCTCAATGCGAGAGATCAGCAAGACTTTTCCTGGCGTGGTAGCAAACGATCGCATCGATCTCGACATCTATCGCGCAGAGATCCACGCCCTTCTTGGTGAAAATGGAGCCGGCAAGAGCACCTTGATGAAAATCCTGTACGGCTTCTACCGCGCTGATTCAGGTCGTATCTTTCTCGACGGCCAATCTTTATCGATCCAATCTCCTCACGATGCACGTCTAGCGCAGATCGGGATGGTCTTTCAAGATTTCACCCTCATCCCCGCTTTCAGCGTCGCTGAAAACATTGCTTTGTTCCTACCTGATCTTGGAGCTGTACTGGATATAAAAGACGTTAACCTGCGGATTGAGCAGCTTTCGGCACGCTACAACTTGAAGGTTAATCCTCATGCCATGGTCTCCGAGCTATCGATTGGAGAACAACAAAAAGTTGAAATCTTGAAATTGCTGCTCTCGGATGCCCGCCTGCTGATCCTGGACGAACCAACCCGGGTGCTCGCTCCCCATGAAGTGGACGCTTTATTCCAGGTTTTGGACGGCTTACGAAAGGATGGTTTAGCAATCATCCTGATCACCCACAAGATCAATGAAGTTATGGAGTGTTCAGACCGCATCACGGTCTTGCGTCGCGGACGTGTGGTTGGAACTGTGCCTCAACCGGATGCAAGTGAGAGCATGCTGGTAGAAATGATGTTCGAGAAGAAACTCTCTGATGTAGAAGTAAGTCGCAGCGTAATTCGAAAAGGTGCTCTCCAACCTCTATTGAAACTACATGGTGTGTACACACGAAGTGAAGGTTTGGGGGTCAACTTGGTTGATATTGATCTTGAGGTCTGCCCAGGAGAGATCGTCGGGGTTGCAGGGGTTTCTGGTAATGGTCAAAAAGAATTAGGGGACGTTGTTTTAGGAATGATCAAATGCCTCAAAGGAACCAAGAACTTGTTTGGTAAGGGTGTCACCCATCATTCCATCCAAAGGATGCGTAAAAGTGGTATTAGTTACATTCCTGAGAATCCATTGACCATGGCTGCCGCGCCCTTCATGACTGTCCTAGAAAACATGGCGGTGACAAAGACTTGGCGATACGCTCGTCAAGGTGGCCTTAGAATGGACTGGCAGGCAGTGATGACCGACATCGAAAATACGATGAAAAGGATGGGATTTTCCTTGCCTTGGTACGTACCCGCCAGGTCACTCTCCGGGGGAAACCTTCAGCGTATGATCATTGTAAGAGAATTAACCCATGATCCGCGCCTGATCATCGCATCCTACCTTACTCGCGGCTTGGATGTGCAAAGCACCATTGCAGCCCATAGCGCGTTAATCCAAGCTCGCGAAAATGGCGCCGGCGTGCTGCTCATATCGGAATCTCTCGAAGAATTATTCAAGCTTAGCGATCGACTCATCGTCCTTTATGCTGGAAGGATCGTGGGGAGATTTAGACCCAAAGAAACCGATAGTTATGAAATTGGTCATCTCATGACAGGAACCAAGGTTCAACATGACACAAAGTCCTGATGCCCGAAATCGATCATCTTTTATTGCTGAGAAATTAATGCATTTTCTTGTTCGCTATGGGCTCATGATTGTGATTGCCTTCCTATTTTTTGGACTCATCTTGCTGATCTCAGGTGAAGATCCGATCCAATCCTACCGGGACATCTTCACCTCAACCCTAGGAAGTTCCTATGGCTTTTCTGAAGTTGTTGTGGCTATGAGTCCCATGCTTCTGACGGCATTGGCGGTAGCCTTGCCTTCGCGATTAGGTTTGATCAACGTTGGGGTGGAAGGACAGCTCTACATGGGAGCTTGTTTTTCCACTTGGGGAGCTCTCGCTTTCAGTAATTCGCCTTCATGGATTTTACTGCCACTTATGATCGTGCTGGGAATGATCGGGGGCGCGCTTTGGGCATTCATCCCAGGATACCTACGAGCGTTAGGCCTCGTAAACGAGACGATCACCACATTACTATTGAATTCTGTGGCTCCGATGATTGTGTCCTTCTTCGTTTTTGGCTTCTGGCATTCACCGATGGACACCAATAAGACTCCCAATTTTTCGCCTTCTGCCCGACTCCCAAAGTTTTTCGATACACGCATTGATCTAAGTTTAGTCATCGGTCTAGCACTATTGGTGCTATTCTGGTTCCTGATGAGATACACCCGCTGGGGATTGGAAATGCGGGCTATCGGTGGCAACCCACTGGCGGCAAGACGTAATGGCATCCCTGTTAAAACATATTTGATAGCTGTAATGTGCATTGGTGGGGCTATCGCAGGCCTGGCTGGAATGACCCAAGTGTCAGGATACTATGGAGTTCTTCTGGTCAACTTTTCGAGGGGCATTGGTTATATGGGCTTTTTGATCAGTTGGTTGGCAGGTGGCTCCCCCCTGGGCATTCTTCTCACATCATTCGTTATATCCATTATTTTTAGCGGGGGAAACCTGCTGCAATTAACCCGAGATCTACCTTATGCAGTCATCAATGTTCTTCTTGCCTTTACGCTCTTTGTGGTCCTCGCCCGACCCAGTTTCCTAATTAATAGGAAAGAAGCATGACATTACTTTCCGTTCTGGGTGTCCTATCAAGCGCGATCTTTTCAGGCACCTCCCTGCTCTATACAACCCTGGGTGAAATCATCGATCAGCGTTCCGGTATTGTAAATCTCGGGCTAGAAGGAGTAATGCTGGTAAGCGCATCATCAGGTTTTGCCGTTACAGCCATAACTGATAATCCATACCTGGGTGTGCTTGTGTCTATCCTCGCTGGTGCTTTGATGAACATGATCCTGGGTTTCTTAGTGATTTCGCGTCGAGCTAACCAGCTGGCCAGCGGTTTGGCTTTGATGTTCTTTGGCTTTGGTCTAAGTGCGTGGATCGGAAGATCCTATGTAGGTGCGAAGATAAATGGATTGCCACGAATATCTTTACCAGGGTTGTCTAACCTCCCTGTACTGTACAGTTCATTGTTCAATTTTGATCTGTTGATCTACTTAGTCATTCCAGCGGCAATTCTTGTGTGGTGGCTTCTTTTCCACACTCGATGGGGGCTTGGCCTACGGGCAGTTGGAGAAAATGCGGATACGGCTTATGCATCCGGGCGCAACCCTCTCAGGATCCGGTACCAAGCGCTCTTCGTTGGCGGTCTTCTTGTCGGCCTCGGTGCTGCTCATCTCTCCATTGCTTACACGATGAACTGGACAGAGTACATGACAGCAGGGCGTGGCTTTATTGCGGTTGCATTGGTGATTTTTTCCAAGTGGAATCCATTAAGAGCGATTGTAGGAGCTTTACTCTTTAGTGGTGCGGTCGCGTTTCAGCTCCTCCTGCAGTCGAGCGGTATTCAGATCTCACCGTTTCTGCTGGACACCATTCCATACATTCTAACCATCCTTGTACTCATCGCCTGGGGTGGCACGCCCAAACACTCTGCCCCTGCAAGTCTTGGACGTGTTTACCAAGGAACCGAATGAGAGAGAAGACGACGAGAGAAAAAGGAGGCGTCCTGAACACAACGCAAGAAAAATCTAAAATTCGTAACAATCATAATTTCCCTAAGTGAGGAGAAGAAAACATGAAGAGCAAATTTTTTCAATCCATGTTAGCGATCACCGTAATCAGCTTGTTATTACTCACAGCTTGCGCAAAAACAGAAACACCGACTGAGGCTCCCACAGAACCGACCTCTCCCCCACCGACCGAGGAGGAAGCTTGTCTGATCATCGGTGCTCTCCATGGTGGCCCTATCAACGATGCAGGCTACAATCAGGCCATGCATGAAAGCGTCATGGCAATAAAAGAGAACATACCCTGCGTGGAAATCATCGAGGCCGAGAATGTCCCCGAAGAGGCTGGTGCTACAACCACAATGGAGAACATGATCCAGCAAGGCGCAGGAATGATCATTGCAACAGCCTTCAATCATCAATATCCTGCCCTGGAACTTTCCCAAAAGTACCCTGATGTCATCTTCGAGCATGCCGGTGGTTGGGAGATGGGAGAAAACTTCGCCAACTTCTTCGGTGAACCCCCGGATGCATGGTATATCATGGGTGTTGCAGCAGGAAAGATGACGGAAACCAACAAGTTAGGTTTTGTGGCTGCATTCCCATTAGGATGGACACTTACGTTCGCCAACGCATTCCATCTCGGTGCAGCCTCAGTTAATCCCGATGTGGAAACTACTGTAACCTTCACTTTTAGCTGGGGTGACAGCGCCAAAGAAGCCGATGCGACAAACTCGCTCATCAACCAGGGCGTAGATGTCATCACCATGCATGTTGACTCACCTACCACCATCATTTCGACGGCTGAATCCCGAGCAGTGTACTCTATTGGCTTCCAATCACTCCATGCCCAGGAGTTTGCTCCGGAGTACTGGATCTCTGGCACAGGGTACACTCTGGGAGACACACTGACCTGGCTTGCATCAACCGTGATAGATGGCACATGGGAACCGATCTTCCTTCGCTGCAGCTTGTTTGACGGCTGTATGGCTATGGCGCCCTTCGGGCCTCGTGTGCCCCAAGAGGTTCAGGATGAAGTCCTTGCGGTGAGTGCCGATATTGAAAATGGCACAATCGTGGTTTTCGCCGGCCCAATCTTGGATCAGGATGGGAATGTCGTTGTTGCTGAGGGTGAAGTCCTCACCGATGATCTCATGAATTCTGTGGACTGGTTCGTAGAGGGCATCATCGGCAGCCCGAAGTAACATTCTTGGTTCCAAAAATAAAAGTCATCGGCAGGGGCACAGCTCCTGCCGATGACTTGACTGCCAAGCGGATGAAATCTGGTTTGAAAAATCCAAGGGTTTCCATTCTTCGAATTGGCGAGCTTGCCTATGACCTTCTCAAACCTGACTCACAGGGAAAAGTCTTGGCAGCGTTCTCGAAGGTCGCCTATCTGTATCTGGACAACACCCAGGATGAACTAACCTGGTTAGTATCCGAGAATGCCCCCATGCATCGACGCGGCATTCAACTGGGTCGACGACTTCCTGGATTGACAGCTGATACTCCTTTCTATGTAGAGCATCAACAAATCCTAGTTGGATCTAATCTCGTTCTAGATTTCAGTCAGAGTTTGAAGTGGGAAAAACCGCGCCCTCACCCTGGAGAACTCGCATCACTTGACGTTGTTCAGGAGCGGTTGGTCGCCGTTCTACCCATCTTAGAAAATCTACCATCCCCAGCTGGTTTAGGCATCTTCATCCCACAAATCACAAATCTATCCCAAGGGCATACCAGATTTCACCCCACCCCAAGTTTGAAATTGACCTCGGCACAGGAATTTGTTTGGACTACGATCAAAGAGATCGCCAAAGCCTGCCATGATCACGATCTCCCCCGAATACTCAATGCTGCCGAAGAATTGATTGGTTTGGGCGAAGGTCTCACTCCTTCCGGCGACGATTTCATCGGGGGATTACTCTTCTCTTTGGCAATATTCCAGGAATTATTCGAACCTTTTCATCATTTTTTACCATATGAGCTGACACAATTCCTCGAAAGATCGAAACCACGAACCAATATCATCAGCTATACCTTGTTGAAGGACCATGTTGCTGGTCATGCTTCCGAAACATTGCATATGCTTATCAATGCCTTATTGACAAGCCAGGATTTGAAGAACGTGAGTCGATTGATTTCAGAAGTGATCCAACTAGGCCACTCCACTGGTTGGGACATGCTGGCAGGCATATTAACGAGCATGCTACTTATGATTGACTCAATTACCCTGCATGAACTTGGGTTGCATATTTCAACGTCTAACCCATCCTGACAAAGGAAGATAGAACCATGGATATCAAGCATAAGATTGAAATAGCTAACGAAGAAGCCACCCGTCGACTCATATCAGGTGATCCTGTACTGGTGGACATCGCTCCCGCCGGCGAAGTGATCCCAGGGTTGGAGGGCAGGATGATCACCCACTCTGGTCCTCCCATTAAATGGCAGCGCATGTGCGGAGCGCAGCAAGGCGCCATCATCGGCCAGGTCTTATACGAAGGCTGGGCTGACTCTTTCGATGAGGCGAAATCCTTGCTGGATAAAGGATCTATCCGTCTTGAACCCAATCATCACCATCAGACTGTCGGCCCCATGGCTGGAACCATTTCACCCTCTGCTCCTGTTTGGGTAGTCGAAAACAAGTCCTTTGGCAACCGGGCATTCTGCCGTCAGGTTGAAGGACGGCAACAGTTTGGTGATTACAGCCCGGAGGCCTTGGCAAGCCTGCACCAGTGGCGGGATGTTTGGGGACCCACCCTGCGTAAAGCTCTCTTAAAGATGGGGGGACTTGAATTAAAGACCATCATCACCCAGGCACTCCAGATGGGTGATGAGTTGCACAATCGCCACAGCGCTTCATCCAGTTTGTTTTCTAATGCCATGGCGGTGGCCATGGCTGAAGCGGAAATCCTTAGAGAATCAGCCGTGCCGACGCTGAAATACATCACCAGACATAATCTGATTTTCTTAGGACTGGCTATGGCTTGCGGGAAAGCTATCGCAGATCCTGCCAGCAACATCGAATACAGCACAGTTGTAACAGCGATGGCTCGCAATGGGACCGAATTTGGAATCCGCATCAGCGGTTTGGGGGAGGCATGGTTCACCGCACCAGCACCTGTTGTGGATGGCTTGTATTTACCCGGATACACAGCTGAAGATGCTGGCCTCGACATGGGAGATTCTGCTATCACCGAGACTGTGGGTTGGGGCGCTTTCACCCTTGGTGGAGCGCCTGGCATTCTCGCCCTCGTAGGCGGCACTCCAGAAGAAGCTATTGCATACACACGAGAAATGAAAAAGATCACCACAAAAGCTCACCCCACCTATCTTATGCCAGCCCTGGGTTTCGCAGGCATCTCCATAGGAATCGACATTCGAAAAGTGGTTCAAACCAACCTCACACCCATCATCGACACGGCCATTGCCCACAAGGATCCTGGATACCCGATCATCGGAGCTGGTTTGGTGCGGGCGCCTATGGAATGCTTTAAACAAGCCTTGATCGCGTTTGGTCAGCGATATAACTCACAGTAATTTACACGAACCTGGATAAGGAAAACCAATATGGCAACTGGCTTCATCGTTCGGAAAAACCAATATTATGACTCAGTCTTCTTGATGGGAGTCAACAATCGTCTTTCTCAGATCCAGGGTGTGCAGCAGACAGCCGTCCTGATGGCCAGCGAGAAGAACAAAGAGCTTTTGGTTAATTTCGGCCTTCACGGTGAGGAAATTGAATCGGCTCAACCCAACGACCTCATCGTTACTGTTATCGCGGAGACGCCTCAGATCGTCGAGACTGTCTTAGCCAATCTGGATCAAGCTTTAATATCCCAAGAAGCGAGCGCACCCGCGTCACATCTTCATTCACTTGAAGAAGGCCTGGTAGAAAAGCCCTTCGCCAATCTTGCGGCTTTTTCCATCCCAGGGGAATATGTTTACCGTGAAGCTATGAAGGCCTTGGAAGCCAACCTTAACGTATTTATCTTCAGCAGCAACGTCCCTCTTGAGGAAGAACTCAAGCTCAAGCAGTTCGCCTCTGAACACAAATTGCTCGTCATGGGACCAGACTGTGGTACAAGCATCCTTGGAGGTGTCGGTATTGGTTTCGCCAATGTCGTGCGCAATGGCACGATTGGCGTGATCGGTCCTTCAGGAACGGGACTGCAGGAATTTACTTCCCAGGTACACAATGCGGGCTACGGTATTTCTCACGCCTTTGGTACAGGAAGCCACGACCTTTCAGATGAGATCGGGGGTGTGACAACCTTAATGGCACTAGATGCGCTTGAAACTGACGAGCAAACCGAGGTCATTGCGATCGTTGCTAAACCCCCCGGTCAAAAAACACTTCACCATTTGGTCGCACGACTAAAAAACTGCACCAGGCCGGTTGTGGCATGCTTCCTGGGCACGCCTCCAGAAGATGTGAATACAAACTCCGGGATCCTATGGGCTCGAATGATCGACGATGCCGTTCTCTCAGCAATCCAAGTTAGCGGCAAGAGAGAATCCACACCGGGTATTCAACTTACAGAGACGGAACATGGACTGGCCAGACAGACTCGAGCAAAGTGGTCCTCTGAGCAATGTTATCTACGGGGTTTATTGGCTGGGGGGACCTTCTGCCACCAATCACAACAGATCCTGCTTGAGGCTGGGATTGAAGTCTACTCAAATGCACCGCTGAAGCCTCAATACAAACTAACCCACCCTGACCATAGTTATAAGCACACGCTTATTGACATGGGTGATGATGCCTACACCTTGGGAAAACCCCATCCGATGATCGATGGCACAATGCGTAAACAACGTATTTTAGCGGAGAGCTATGACCCATCGGTCGCAATCTTGCTGCTTGACTTCATTCTAGGATACAACGCCTCCATGGATCCTGTGGGTGAACTGCTAGATGCCATTGTAGAAGCGAAGCAAAGGATGCAACAGCATGCAGGTGATTTGGCCGTCGTTGCATCGATTTGTGGGACCCAAGAGGATCCACAGGAATTGGACTTACAGGCCAAACTACTGCAGGAAGCGGGTGTGATTCTTTTCCACAGCAACGCAAAAGCTTCACTTTTCTGCTGCGAGCTACTTAAACCTGCAAAGGAGGTTTAGATGCAGAATAAGATCGAAGAACTCCTTCATGAACCACTGGTCGTGATCAATGTAGGCCTAAAGGGCTTTGCGGAAAGTTTAGAGCAGCAAGAGGTTGAGGTTGTGCAGATTGATTGGGTGCCACCAGCAGGTGGTGATCCAGAGATGATAGACCTCCTGGAAAGACTTTTATAAACCATCATTGACTGACCTGAAAAAAGCCACTCAGCTAGAGGAACCAGCCTATGTGGGGGTGCGGGCAGCGCCCGCACCCCCACATAGGCCTCTCTCTTCTAACTTGAAAGGCTTTTTTCAGTGGACTCATCGAATTCAAATAGAGGATCAATGGAGAAAATGAGTCCCTGGAAAAATCGGGGAAATTAGACACGGGTATGATCCTTCAGATTCGTGCAAAACCATTCATCATTCTGGTATAACACTGGTTAGACTATTTGGACGAGATCAATGAAGTTGCTTCCTTCTGAATGAACCAGTATGCAAGGATATGAAAACGGTCTTATGAGCTATCGAATACTCATCGTCGACGACGAGGAAACCCTTCTCCATAACGTGCAAGCCTATCTGGAGAAAGATGGCTATCTCACCCGCACAGCGAGAGATGGGTCATCTGGGCTTCATACTACTCGAACCTTCAAACCTGATCTCATTGTGCTTGATATTATGCTTCCGGGAATGGACGGTTTAGAGGTGCTGAGGAAGCTTCGAAAAGAGTCGGATGTATATGTCCTCATGTTGACAGCCAAAACCGATGAAATCGATAAAGTCCTCGGTCTAACCCTGGGTGCTGATGATTACATGACCAAACCTTTTAGCCCACGCGAATTGACAGCCAGGATAAAAGCCATCCTTCGTCGCGGCAGAGGGATCGAACAAGATGATGCACCCTTGATCTTTGAGCGCTTACGCATGGATCCAGATACCCGACAAGTCTGGAAAAGTGAGCAATCGGTTGATCTCACTCCCATCGAATTTGACTTGCTGTACGCAATGGCTCAAAACCATCGTCGAGTTTTAAGTCGAGAACAGCTCATCGAATAAGTTTGGGGATATGATTACTATGGCGATGAACGTGTTGTTGATGTTCACATCGGTCGGTTGCGAAAAAAACTCGAAGACGACCCGGCAAACCCTCAACTCATTATCACTGTGCGTGCCACGGGATATCGTTTCCAGGATGACCCAGCATGAAATTTCTTGCACCCATCCGGGAAAGATTGGGGTTGAAACTTTTCCTCTCCTACTTTGTCATCATCATCATTGCCTTCATCGTATTAATTGGGACAGCCGAGTTCCTAGCTCCAAATGCTTTAAATCGGCATATCGCTCGCATGCAGGCTGCTTTGGGAAACGATCCAGGTCTGGCTGTGGACCTTATGGAGAACTTCGATTCAGCCATCTCAGAGATCTTAACTGTGGCAATCCTCGTTTCTCTATTGGCAGCCATCGCAGTGAGCATCTTTACTGCTCGGCGAATTATCGGTCCGATCCAGGCGATGATGAAAGCCAGCGATCGAATCGCTGCAGGTGATTACCATGAACGCATACCGGTTCATAGCAAGGATGAACTTGGCACACTGGCACAATCTTTCAACCAAATAGCTGAGGAATTGGAAGAAACAGACCATCGGCGATTAGAGCTGATAGGGGATGTTGCCCATGAGCTACGCACACCGCTGAGCAGCATTAAAAGCACCATGGAAGGATTGATTGACGAAGTACTACCCACTGATCCTGCTACATTTATGGGCGTTCAACGCGAAGTATCCCGACTTCAGCGTCTGGTCCATGATTTAGAAGAGCTATCACGTGCTGAGTCCGGCCAAATCCCTCTCGAAACCAGACTCGTCTCTCTTAACAAAATCCTCCAGACTGCTGTTGACCACCTTCGGAATCAGTACGAGGATAAAGGCGTTGGTATGAACATGGAGACCATAGAGGAATTGCCTCTTGTACGGGCAGATCCCAATCGTCTCACCCAGGTCCTGTTGAACCTTTTAGGGAATGCATTGCAGTACACACCTCCCGGCGGAGAGGTCACAGTTCGGACCAGGATTGACAATCACCAAATCGTGACCGAAGTACACGATACAGGTATTGGAATCTCTTCCGAACACTTACCACATGTATTTGACCGCTTCTACAGAGTGGATAAGTCTCGCTCCCGCGTGGGCGGCGACAGTGGTATTGGTCTGACCATCGCCAAACAT
>Ga0154793_1123_pt4 | contig 24993 bp, 25 predicted proteins | sample Rifle2008BG16ft_FD_105801 | JGI IMG/M metagenome (GOLD analysis project Ga0154793, IMG submission 105801) | Chloroflexi bacterium RBG_16_48_8 | reverse complement strand
CTCGATGTAGATGAAATCTTGCTCCGATGGAGCAACCGTCTCAATCGGCCAATTATTTACCGCATTGAACACAACAGCTCCTTGTGGACGATGGGAGCGAGCCAAGTCCTTTGTAGCATTGATCGTCTGAGCCAACGGCGAGGCAAGATCGAATCTTTCCCCCTGAGCGTCATAGCCCTCCTTTGGGTCGCCATATTGATCCAAGTGAATGCCATCAAAATCCATTTCCCGCAATACTTGATCAAATTGCCCAAGGAGATGTTCCACCCACGGCGAATCTGGTCGTGGATCCATATAAACCAAGAAATTCTCCCCTAGCAAATATGGTTGACCATTAGCTTGAAACAATGCCCAGTCCTGGTGCTCCTCATAAAAAGGAATCGAAGCAGCGTAGATAGCTGTGTAGGGCATCGAAGCGATATTTCGCTCATGAGCTGCTATGATCAGATTTTCAACTGTGACGCGAGAAAGCTGACGGCCTAGCGGATCGAGGTAAGGGTCTTGATCCGTCATGAATTGGTCGTGACGGTACATCCAATCGTAGAATTGCAGCCCGTTGATGTGATAACGAGCGAGGCTCTCGATTGTTTGGGAAACATCTGACCGTCTGGGAAAGAAATCTGTCAGGAAACCATACCTGGGTGATTGCGTCCAGCGTTGAAGAACATCGAAGGCAGCAGAACCACAAGCCAGCTGTTCATTCGATTGCGTTTCAAAGCAAAGGTCGATTCCATACCCTCTTGGTGTCCCGGATGGTGGGAGATAGGTCAAGTCAATCTCCTGTTCACCTCCTGTGAACAGGATCATTTCTTCCATCGTATCGATAACTTCGGTAAGATGACGGATTGTGACAAACAACTTTACATTTGCAGGTTCACTAGTCTGGCTTTCGACATGAATCGACAATTGAACACTTTCACCAGGATGGTAGAAGGCACGGTCAAGTCGAATTTCCTTGATCGTCAATGATTGGACCATTGGCATCTCCGTAGAAATAGGAATGGCAATTTGCATCTCTGTCGGCAGGACGTGCACTCGGCCACAAGAACAGAGAAATACGACAACCACTATGGGAATAAGCCCAGGAACCCTAACATGAGTAATGATAGCTATCCTTTGAATGCCCCAGATGTTAAACCTCCAACGAAATAACGTTGCATGCTAATAAAAACAATCATTACCGGTACGACTGCAATTAATGATGCAGCGAAAACAAGACCCCAATCAGTTGCATGTTGTCCGTAGAATGTTGCTATCGCAACAGGCAGAGTTCGCCGACCGGGATCGTCGATAAAAGTCAGGGCCAAAATGTACTCATCCCAAAATCCAAGGAATGAAAAAATGGAAACAGTTGCTAATGCAGGTTTTGACAATGGAAGAATCATCTTAATGAAAATGGTGAAATAATTCCCTCCATCAATGAGGATCGCATCTTCAAGTTCGCTTGGGAGTGTCTCGAAGAAACCCCTTAGAAGAAAGGTGTTGAAAGGAATGCTACCCGAGACGTAGAATAGGATAAGGCCCCATAAACTGTTTCGTAGTCCAAGCTCCTTCGCCAATAGAAATTGGGGAATGATGCCTACCATGTTGGGGATCATTAGCACAAGCAATATTGAGTAAAATATCGCATCTTTACCGGGAAATTCCAGCCGCGCAAATGCATACGCCATCATAGCCGAGAATAAAACCACAAGAATCACTGATATTGAGGCCACAAATAGGCTGTTCTTAAAGTACTGCTGAAAATTGCTTGATAACCATGCTTTAATAAAGTTATTAAGAGATGGTTCTTCCGGAATAAGTCGGGGAGGGTAATCAAGGATGAAACTGTACTCTTTCAACGAAGTGGAAATCATCCAAACAAACGGCAGGATCAAATTGATTGCTCCACCGATAATAACAATATAGAGGATGCCAGTTTGGAGAGACTTTCGGATTCTCATTAGCTGATTTCCTCCGGCCTCCGCAGGAAGCGAATTTGAAGATAACTTACAGTGACAATAATTATTGCGACAATGAAGGCCAATGCAGCGCCATATCCGAAATCTATATAATCGAATGCCTGATGATACATGTAGCTCAAAATCACTTCCGTGCTTTGCGCTGGTCCACCATTGGTGATCAAAACAACAGAAATAAATACGTTGAAGCCCCCAATCATGAGCATCACCAGAGTAAAAACAAGGGTAGGGCGTATTAAAGGTAAGGTAATGCTAATAAGTTTTCTCCATGCTGTCGCCCCATCAATAGCGGCTGCATCATAAAACTCTTTTGGAATGGTTTGGAGTGCAGCCAGAAAAATGACCATTGACCAACCAATCCCCTTCCATATGCCTAATACTAGAATGGGGATGAAGGCTGTTGCTGGTTCCCTAAACCATGCTATAGGTTGCTGGATCACATGAAGGATATCTAATAATATGTGGTTAATTAGTCCCTTTGGGCTTTGGAAGAAATAGCGGAATAAAATGGATACAACAACCCAAGAGGTAATCACAGGAATGTAATATAACGTTCGAAAGAATATCTTCCCTCGAGCAACTTTATCCACCAAGAAAGCAAAGAAAAACGCAAGGATCATTTGTCCTGGAACTGTGATGATTGTGTACAGCACTGTGTTCCGCATCGATACAGCCACAATAGGATCTCTTAGTGCTCGGGAATAATTTACTAAACCAATGAATTCGTTGGGATCTCCAGGCATTACACTCCACTCGTAAAAGCTCATCTGGAGAGCTTTAATAATTGGATAGATTAGGAAGATAACGTAAAGAAGCAAGCCTGGGAGAATAAAAACCCACGCCGAAATAACCTGCTGCGATCGTCTTGATAATCTCACAGAAGGGAATATCATCTTGATAATGGTACAGGAAACCCTGACAATTGTCAGGGTCTCCTCTCTTGGGCGCTAGTCTTCAAGAACCAATAGGGAATCTATCGTGACCGCAGCTGCCCCAAGTGCCTCTTCGAAACTCTTCAACCCGAGCAAGTACTCAGCTCCAGCAATCTTGTAAACATCTTCAATCTTTGTCCAATTTGGATGCGGGAGTCGGGCCTTTGAGTATTGAAGCTGTTCAAGGAAGTAACCAAAGAACTCATGGTTAACAATGTAGTCGGATTCCAATGCACTCTTCAGCACCGGTATTTGGCCGACCTGAGCCATCGTCAGCTGGATTTCTTCGGTGAGCATGAACCGGATAAAATTCACTGCCTCTTCCTTGTGTTGGCTTTGCATAAATAACGCAATATCCTCGCCCCCAACCACAGAGATATGTCCGCCATCGCCTGCCGGCATCAATGCGAAGCCGTATTCTGCCTCACCCCCGTAATATGGCGGGAACCATGGGCCTTCAAGGATCATGCCCACTTCGCCATTTCCAAAGGCTCCCCAAACATCCAGACCACCCTCTACGATCGTCGGATGCATATAGCCCTTATCCAGCAAGTCCTTAAGGAATTCGTAGGTTGCTTGTGTTCCTGGTCCATCAAGATATCCACTGGCCGTAGTCCAGCTGGAGTCGACAATATCACTTCCCATACTCCAGATCCATGGGTTCACCGCCCACCCATACGTTCCACCATCAGCGAAGCAATAGAGCTCTGCATCGAAAGCTTCTATCTTCTCGCACGCAGCCAGAAAATCATCAATGGTCTCCGGCGGACCAGCAATTCCCGCATCCGCAAACATTTCAGTGTTGTAGATTAGCACCCTTGTGTTTGTGTCCAACGGCAAGCCATAATAATGATCCTTCAGCAGATTGGTGGAGAGTGGTCCAGGAAAGACCGCTTCCGCATAAGAGTCAAAATCTGACATGAACTCGTCCAAAGGCTCAAGAGCACCCATATATGCAAATTCAGTTATCCAAGCAATATCTCCTCGCATTAAATCAGGCGGAGATCCTCCCGTCAGCGCTACCAATAATTTGCGCCGGAAATCATCGTACGGAACATTTAGTAGCTCCACCGTTACCCCAGGGTTAGCTTCTTCGAATAGCGGGATTACCTCAGTTTCCAGCAATTCGGTTTCTACTTCGTTGTATGCATGCCAGAAGCTGATGACGGCCGGTTCCGGAGTGGCAGTGACTACCTTTTCAACTTCAACCTCTTTTGGAACGATGACGGTTTCCTTGATGATTGCAGCTGTTGGCTCTTCGCTGGGGGTTGCTGTCGGAGCACACGATGTCAGCAGTAGCGATGCTGCTAATAAAATACTAAAGCATGTTAGAAACTTAAGCCGGATTTTCATTTCTCTCCTCCAAGAAGAATCACATATAATCGTTCGGGCTTATGCTCTCTGCCTCAGGTATCCCTAAAATCCACCTCCTTTCACGATAGAAAACTTATTTTAGTGACTAAAATATCATTTACAAAAAAATATCAAGCTGAAAATTCAATCATTTCTCTGTGCATTGGAGATTCGAATAATTTCTTCAAAACAAGGCTTGCTGCTCCACGAGCCCAGGCATCGTCATCCCAAACGTCGATCCGGATCTTCGTGTCCTCTGCCAACCCTGGCATAACATGCCTCGCGATGGAAGCACGCATAGGCTCAAAAATCCAATCCCCAGCCCTTACCCCTTCCCCACTGATGATGATCAACTGTGGGCTGAACAGTGTAATGAGGTTGGCAATTCCAATGCCAAGCATTTCTCCCGCTTTTGCATAGATCTTTCGCGCAGCAACATCGCCTTCGTCGGCACGTGTTAGAAGATCGGCGACCGTTTCTACTCCCTCTTCCATCTCTCCCCGTGTAATCGCGTCGGACACCATAAGCATCAGCGCAGGGTCAGAGGTATAGGTCTCCAAGCATCCTTGCTTACCACAAGCGCAGGGAGGTCCCTCTGGATCAATCACAGTGTGTCCAAATTCACCCGCGCCACCGTAAGCCCCCTGGTAAAGCTGACCATTGATCACTATCCCTAGACCAACTCCACGACCGATTGTCACAGTCAGAAAATTATCTACTCCTTGCCCCGCGCCAAACCACAGCTCGGTGAGTGTTAATGTATTGACATCGTTATCCACATATACGGGTGCGCCCACACGATCTTGGAGCATATTCTTCAAGGGCACATCTCTCCAGCCTAATATTGGAGAATGCCGTAATATCCCTTGCGCTCCATGAACGATACCAGCCAATCCCAAACCAACACCAAGAAGCTCCTCGCTTTCCATACCTCCCTGATCTGACAGGGTCTTAACAACCCCAACCATGGTGTCAATCGCTGCTTCGATGGATCGATTTTTGAGGCGACTCCTGTGATTGGCAATCACCGTAGCTTGGAGGTCTGTTAGAGCGCCGATAGCATATTGCTCCGTCAATTTAAGCCCAACCATGAAACTCCCGTGCGGGTTCAGCGCTAAAAGGATGGGCTTTCGACCCCCTCGAGAGTCCCCCTCTTCCTTCTCAAAGATAAGGCCACAATCAATAAGTTTAGCAGTGATGCCAGTGATGGATGCCGCACTTAGACCGGAGAGGCCCGCCAGATCAATGCGCGAGATGGGCGCATGGTTCTTAATCAGGTTAAGAACCAGTGTTCTATTGATCTCTCGGATTAATTCTTTATTGCCTTTGCGCATCTGACTTTGTTTAAGCTTAATTAATTCACTGAATTAATAATACCATTTCTAATCTCCCATGTCAATATTTGTGAGTTTCAAATGCCACTTGAAATTGAAAAGTGTTCGCTTTTAAAATTCATGTGACGGGTAAACTTCAGGGGCTGTTAGGAAAACTTGAAAACTGGACACCTATAAACTTCAAAAGTGGACTCTAAAACCCTGCAATGGTAATGACACAGAATGCACCAATTTCTCATTCCACCAGATTCGAATATGCATCACCTGCATATCTGTGTCTCGCGCCATGTGAACATCGACATATTCTCGGAGAGGCACTTTGGGCACCTTGCTCTCATACTTGAATAGAGAAATCTTGTGGTATCCATTGACCATCCTTTGCTCACGCAAGCAGAACACGTCTTGTGGCGAGGTGTATGGCTTCGGAAGCAAAAACTTCCGGAAGAGACTGTTTCCAGATTTCAGAGCTCTCTCAAATCGAATACTAGGGATTTCACCTGTTGTAGAATGGATCTGATGGTCATTATATCGAAGGATCTCATCTCTCAGGACGCTCCTGCAGTCCTCAATATTAGCAATTTCCTCATAAACACAGGTTCTCACCATGCGATCTTGCAGCCAGCGGTAAGGCCTCTCGACTTTGCCTTTAGCCTGTGGGGAAAGGGCATAGGTGACATCTACATTCAGCAGATGCATGATCTTACTCCACTGAGTAACCACGTCATTGGTCTCGAGAACATGTCTTCGCCAGAAGCTATCCCTTCCCTGGACGAAGCGAAACAATCGTAAGCAGTCCACATCGTAACGCAAAGGCGATCCATGAGTCATGATCAACGCTTGAGTAGCTTAGATATTAGTCCAGGTGGTTTCCGCGGGGAACAAGTCAGCAAAAAGGAGCGGCTGTAATCATCGATGGGGGTGATCAAGGTCCATCTCTCTTTGGTGAGGGGGGACAAAAAATAATGTGAGGCGTCATGCCGTACCTATGCACCAACGGAAGCGGTTAGCACCTCCCGATCATGGACTTTTCTCTTCTTGCGAGGTTTATGACAATCCAGCTTCTTGGCACGATCAATGATGGTGTTGACCGAAACCTTGATGCCTTGATTTCGAAGACGATCACGGACAGCTGAGTAGTTATATCCAGAAATGGGTTTCTCCGGGTCATCGATAAGAGCTTTCTCCCGAAGCAGCTCCCTTTTGATAGCGATCTCTGTCTCCAATGGGATTCTCCCAGGGGTGTTTCGTTCATAAGGGATCGTGAAAGCATCAGGATCCTTTCGATAATCCTTTAGAAGGACAAAGGAACGAGAACGATGGATATGCAGTGCTTCTTGAACTTCTTCCCTGCTCAAAAGTCCTTGTTCATATGCCTGAAAGAGAAAGGCGATTTGTTCATCCGAAAAACGATTATGAAGCTGTACCATGATTCCCTCCAAAAGGTTGTGAGGGAACAAATTATGGGAGTCCAGTTTTCAATTGAAAAGAGTCCACTTTTCAATTTCAAATGACAATAATGAATTCGTGGTTGACATGCGATCTATTTCATAGATAATGAAAGAAATCCATTGAAAGGCAGTGATGGAGGAAAGTAACCGAGTGAAAATCGCCAGGGAAGTGGGGGCGAGGACTGTAACCTCCGCTCGATGGAATCTCGGCGAAGTTCCCTCCTGAGCCTCCCGGGGGAATGCCGTTCATGCGGCCAGTAGTTCGGGACGGAGTCTCACCGTTATCAAAGAGGAGCCGATCGCTTTGAGCCGGAGCTGTCGGTGCAGAGTGGGCTCATATCGAGCCAAGAAGGGTGGTACCGCGGGTAATGATCCCGTCCCTTAATGGGATGGGCTTTTTATTTAAGGATTATATAAGAGCAAGTGGAAAATCTCATGATGAGATAGGAGGAACAATGCTCGATCGGATCCATACGGTGAAAGAGATTGCCCTGAAAGAATTGGAGGGTGTGGCTGATCAGGAGCTGCTTCAAGCGTGGAGAGTGAAATACCTGGGCCGATCAGCCGAATTAGGGGAAATTCTGCAAGGGCTTAAGGATTTGGATAGTGGACAGCGCCCCTTGGTAGGCCGCGAGGTGAATCAGGCAAAAGCGGCTCTTGAAAAGGCATACGAATCGCATGAGGCAGAGCTGCGCATTGCTGCCTTAGAGCAATCTTTACGGTATGAAAGATTGGATGTTACCTTGCCCGGCAGACCTCTGCCTCAAGGTCGGTTGCATCCAGCAACGCAGACCCTTCGACGGATTTATGCTATCTGGGCTAAAATGGGATTTCAGGTCTACCGCTCGCGTGAAGTAGAGACGGATGAATATAACTTTGAGTTGCTAAACATGCCTGCCCACCATCCTGCGCGGGACATGTGGGATACCTTCCACGTTACAGAGCCGGGCATTTTATTAAGAACGCACACCTCTCCCGGGCAAATCCATGTCATGCGAGAAAGGGCGCCTGAACCTATCCGTGTGATCCTGCCCGGGATGTGCTATCGGTATGAGCAACTGACAGCCAGGTCGGAGATTCAATTCAACCAGGTAGAAGGATTGGCCGTAGGAAGACGGATCACTTTTGCGGATTTGAAAGGTACGTTGACAGCCTTCGCGAGACGAATGTTTGATCGTCATGTGCGTACTCGATTCCGCGCTCAGCATTTCCCTTTCACTGAACCCTCCGCCGAGATGGATATTGAATGCTTCTTATGCCTTGGAGAGGGATGCGGGGTCTGTAAATACACTGGCTGGTTGGAGATCTTGGGCTGTGGGATGGTTCACCCCACCGTCCTGCGCAATGGTGGTTATGATCCGGAGGTGTTCTCGGGTTTCGCATTTGGCATGGGTCCCGAACGCATCGCCATGCTCCGTTACAACATCGAAGACATCCGACTATTTTGGGGCAATGACATGAGGTTTCTTGAGCAGTTTTAGTAGAAACAGGAAGCGGGTATTAGGAAACAGGAATCAGGGAGCAGGATATATCAAGGTAGGGCAAATGGGTAAATAAGGCTTAGAAGATTTGCTTGTCTGGCAAAAGGCTCGAGAGCTTGCTGTTCTTGTGTGCAAAGAGTTATTGCCACAGTTACCTTCTGAAGAAAAATACGCATTAGGACAGCAACTTAGACGATCAGTACAAAGCGTTCCAGCCAACATAGCTGAGGCCTATGGTCGGTATTCATTCCAAGAAGCCATAAGGTTTTTGTATATTGCAAGGGGTTCCTTAGAGGAGACTTGCAGCTATTTGATCTTGACGATGGATCTTGAATATTCACCTATTGATATCATTTCAGGTTGTATTGATAAGTACAAGGAAACAGCACGACTACTCAATGGCTATATTGATTACCTCAAACGGAGTAGAAAGGGAGAGGGCAGGCGAGAAGTTAAAGACGCAGATTGGGAATGGGACTATGAATCTTCCATGGAAGACCACTGATCTCAGATTCCCGATCCCTGATCCCTGAAAACCAGGTGAAATTTTCATTTTATTGAAAGGTTACATTATGTACATCCCACTATCTTGGCTAAAAGACTACGTAGAGATCACCATTCCTGTAGAGGAGCTTGTGAAACGACTGACCTTGGCTGGGTTGGAAGTCGAGGAACTTCGCTATGTTGGTCTTCCCTTCCCGGACGGATCGGGAAGGGAGGAAATGGAGGGATACCTTAGCCCGCATACGAAAATCTCGGGGTTAAGTTGGGCTCCCGACAAGATTGTAGTTGGGGGAGTGTTGGAGGTGATGCCTCACCCTAATGCGGATAGATTGGTCCTCTGCCGACTGGACGACGGTCAGCAGGAACATATCGTGCTAACAGGAGCCCCGAACCTGTTTCCCTATAAGGGTTTAGGTCTATTGGAAAAGCCCCTCAAAGTGGCTTATGCAAGAGAGGGAGCTCGCATTTTCGATGGTCATAAAACCAATCAGGAATGGATGATTTTAAAACGATCAAAGATTCGCGGAGTGGAATCCTATTCCATGGCATGCTCGGAGAAGGAATTGGGCATATCAGAGGACCACGAGGGCATTATTATCCTTGATGATGATGCTTCCATCGGTACTCCCCTGGTCGAGTACATGGGAGATGCTGTTTTGGATATTGCCATCTCACCCAATATCGCACGGAACACCAATACTCTAGGCATTGCTCGCGAGATTGCAGCCATCATTGGAGCACCCTTCCATCCTCCGGATTACGAGGTTCCTTGGACGGGTGAATCTATTGAGGGGCGTGTACGGATAGAAATCAAAGTGCCGGAACTCAATCCGCGCTTTGTCTTAGGACTCATGGAGGGTATCACCATCAAGCCAAGTCCTTACTGGGTGCAACGACGTTTAAGACTGGCAGCCATCCGTCCGATCAACAACATTGTGGATGCCACCAATTACGCCATGCTGGCAATCGGGGAGCCCTTGCATGCCTTTGATTATGATGTGCTCGTTGAAAGGGCAGGAGGGAAAGCGCCCAAGATCATTACGCGTTTGGCGAAACCTGGGGAACGCTTGATGACCTTGGATGATGTCGACCGCGACCTGGATGAGTTCACAGTCCTGGTGACAGATACGGCTGGAGCCTTGTCCATCGCGGGTGTGATGGGAGGTGCCGAGTCGGAGGTCAACGAGAATACAGTCAATGTCCTTCTTGAAGGCGCGGCCTGGGATTTCATCAATATTCGCCAGACCGAGGCTTCACAGAAGTTAACCTCGGAAGCATCCTATCGATTCTCAAGAGGCGTCCATCCTGCCATGGCAGAAAGGGGCGTGAGGTTTTGTCTGAAGATGATGCAACAGTTGGCAGGAGGGACCATTGCCAAGGGATTGGTGGATGAGTATCCGCTACCACCAAAGGATCCAGTAGTGGAGGTGACGCCAGCAGATGCAGAACGTTGGCTTGGGATCCATCTTGAGGCATGGGAAATGGCGGAAATCCTCAAGCGTCTTGAGTTCGAAGTTGAGGTCAAAGGGGAACATGTTAAGGCTAAGACACCTGACCATCGCCTTGATATCGGTGAAGGAGTTATTGGGAAAGCGGATTTAATGGAGGAGATCGCACGTATCTATGGCTATGACCGTATTCCAGAAACACAAATCTCCGATACCATCCCCCCGCAGTATGGTAACGCCAAGCTTGAGAGAGAAGAACAGATACGAGATCTGTTGGTTCGATTAGGTCTTCAGGAGGTGATCACCTATCGCATCACTTCCGAGGATCGTGAGGGGCAACGTTTTCCGCAAGATGCGCCAAAGGATGACCGTCCCTTCCTGCGTTTGGCTAATCCCGTCACAAGTGATCGGGTGGTGATGCGACACAGCCTATTAGCCAGTGTTTTGGAGGTGATCGAGAGGAACGCTCGGATTCGTGATCGTATGGCCATCTTTGAGGTAGGGCCTGTCTATTGGGTTTCTGAAGGTGAGGCTCTTCCAGAAGAAAGGGATCAATTGGTGATCGCACTGACTGGGCCTCGAGAGCATGCCACATGGTTGGGAGCAGATACTTCACCCATGGATTTCTATGATCTAAAAGGTCTACTGGAGGTCTTATTGGATCAGTTGAAAATGGGTGAGAGGTATTACCTGCCTGTGGAACATCCCTCCTTCCATCCCGGGAAATCCGCACGTCTGATTCTAGGTGAATCCCCGGTGGGTGTGTTGGGGGAATTGCATCCTCTGGTTCATGAGCGATACGAGTTTGGTGAGAATCCCGTGCTGGCTGCAGAATTAGATCTTCATTCGATACTGGAACGAATCCCAGAAGCTGTGACGATGCTTCCAGTCGCGAGCTACCCACCTGTGTTGGAAGATCTAGCGGTTGTCGTGGAAGAGGCTGTAGCTGCAAAAGATGTGGAAGATATCATTCGAAAGACAGGCGGAAGGGTATTAGCTGGGGTCCGTCTATTTGATCTTTATCGAGGAGAACAAATTCAGGAAGGGAAGAAGAGCCTGGCTTATGCCTTGATTTACCAGGCTCCGGATCGGACACTAACTGATTCAGAAGTAGCCAAAGTACGCGCTCGAATTATCGAGCAGTTGGAGAAGGAGTTAGATGCAAAGTTGAGGGAATAAGATCGAGTTGGCGTACACATCTCCTTCTATAATGGAGTATCGGAAGGACAAATCCAGTCTGTATTTGAGTACAAGCTCGAAGAGACATATTGTGGATGAACACATCTAGGGCTGGTTTTGCGATCATCCTTGGATTTTTACATTGGTTACCTTGACCGTACCTGCCCAGTGGAGAAAATGCTCATGAAGGTCTATTTTTCATGTTCTTTAACCGGTGGTCGAGAATATGAGGAAGTTTATCGTCTCATTGTTAAGCATTTGCTTAAGTGTGGTTATGAAGTTCCAACAGCGCACTTAGCGAGCCCTGGGGTAATGGAGGTCGAGAAGGTTATCGATGCGAAAGAAGTTTACCATCGCGACATCGAATGGATTGATCATTGTGATGCCGTTATCGCTGAGGTGAGCACGCCTTCTCATGGTGTTGGATATGAGATTGCTTATGCATTAGGTCTGGGAAAGCCGGTTTTATGCTGTTATAAGCAGGGGGTAAATGTATCCAAAATGATTGTCGGCAACGATTCTCCGAATATCACTTTAGACACCTATGATCATAACTTCCAGGTGCCGGACATGGTTGACTCCTTTATCGATCGCCTTAGAGGTGACTGATCCGGCTGGGGAAATTTGCTATCGTTCAGACAGCTTCGATGCGATCAATATCAGGGAAAAATTGACGTACAGCTCCCTCCACCCAACCATGGAGAGTCGTCTCTGAGAGGCTGCAGCCTTGGCAGGCACCTCCCATTTCAACCTTCAGCACTTTGCCATCGAAATCGACCATTCGAACCCAACCACCATGATAATGCTCAATATAGGAACTGACCACATCGATCAAAGCGCGCATGCGCTTCTCAGGGGAAGCGTTGACATCATGATTGTGGGTTATTTCAGCAGCCATTGTATGCCTCACATCTCCTATTGTATCCTACGTTGTAGGGTGTGAGTTTACACCCTGCCATAGCAACTCTACAACTTTTTGATGTGTATTCTTCAAGCGCTCGGCAATCACAGCAGCCAGTCGTTCAAGGATGAGCACACCCGTTTCAGGGTGGGTCTTGCAGAGATCACGTAGGTCTTGACCACGGATGCTGAGAGCTTTGCTGTCTGAAGTCGTTACAGCACAGGAAGTATAGACGGCTCTTCCTAAAGCTGCTGACCATCCAAAGACATCCCCTGTTGAGATTTCAGCTACAGGAATGACCTCCCCATCATGGGGTTTGAACTGTATCGATACGTGACCGGAGAGAAGGATGTACAAACGGTTAGCATTATCCCCCTGACGAAATATCACCGTTCCACACGGGCAAGAAACAGGAGCAAATTTCTTCGAAAGAAGTTCGACATCCTGTTTGGATAAGCCTGTAAAGAAAGGTACCTTCCCCAGATCAAAGGATTGCGTCATTTCACATTTCCTATTTAATACAGTCCTAGTCTAAGGTGGAGCAGCCCTAATCCCTAAGTGGAATCCTTCCCGTTTCCCATGACGGATATCATCAGATCTGAATCCTCACCAGTGCAGAGAAGCGCTATGGTGTTCATGGCAATTTTTTGTGTTATCAGCCCTAACTTAAAGAATTGGGTGAAGGCGTCATCCTGTTGACCTATTCTGGTGGTAGCCCTTCCCTCTTTCTTAGCACTGTTGTGTCGATAGAGAAGTTAAGGAGCAGATCGTGATGGATAGATTGAATGACGTAGCTAAGGGTCCATTTTAAGGCTGAGGGCTAACACCTTACATTTTCCAGACAGGACATGGGTACGTCTTGACGATATGTGCCTTTGTTATTATAGTATTCGTTGATGGGCGGACATCTGGGTGCCCCCCTCATCTAGATGTCTGCTCAGTCTTTTTAATAACGTGGCTTATCCAAGTGTTTTCAGGGCTTCACCGAGTCGTTCAATTTCCTCCAAAGTGTTGTAGTGAACAAGTCCTACTCGCACCATTCCCCCGGTATCCTCTAAACCCAATCTCTCAGTGACAGCCAAAGCGTAATAGTTACCATCCCAAACCTGTATACCTTCTCGACCAAGTTTTTCAGCGATTTGTCGGGGGTGAAAACCATCCAACGTGAAAGAAACCGTCGGTACTCGTTGGTCGATGGTGTCAGGTTCCGTCAATCCCCAAATACGTAACCCCGGGGTGGCCTCTAGCTTTTGGAGGAGGTTTTTCGTCAGGGTCTTCTCGTATTCCTGGATTGCCTTCATGGCATGCCTGGGGTTCCACTCTTCTCTGGCTTTGTTTTCGGGGTTTGGTTTCTTATCCTGTGTGTTAAAAACATCCTTCGTTTGGACAAGATATTCCAATGCTCCCAGCACACCTGCGATTCCTTCAAAATTACTGGTTCCTGTCTCAAATTTGCCCGGGGGTATCTGGGGGGCAGGGCGGACTTTGTAAGGCTCTAATCCTTCAAGAAGCCCATATTTGCCATAGAGAATGCCCACATGCGGTCCAAAGAATTTGTAAGCAGATACGACAAGGAAGTCACAATCCAGGGATTGAACATCGATGGGACCGTGCGGGGCGTAGTGCACAGCATCGATGTAGCAAAGGGCACCAACATTGTGGGCTTGCTCAATGATTTCACCAACAGGGTTTATGGTACCAACGGCATTGGAGGCATAACTGACTGCGACTAGGCGGGTTCGATCATTCAAGAGAGAGTCAAGCTGGTCCATCCTCAGGGTGCAATCCTCGATATCCAAATCAAGCCAACGGACCTTGCATTCCCTTTCTTGGGCAATATGTAACCAGGGTGAGATGTTGGCATCATGATCGAGCCGGCTAACGAGGATCTCATCGCCAGGTCTAAGCGTACGGGCAATGGTCCGACTGAGGGAAAGGGTTAGCGAGGTCATATTCGCCCCAAACACGATCTCTTCAGGTCTGGAGGCGTTCAAGAATATGGCTAAAGCTTCTCGTGTTTCTTGAATCAGATCATCAGACAATCTGCTGGTTGAGAAAGCACCGCCATGGTTGGCATTCCTATGGATGAAGTATTCTTGCATCCGATCGATCACTTGTTGAGGGACTTGGGTTCCACCCGGTCCATCAAAGAAAATCCGACCGCTTTTTAATGCGGGGAATTGGGCGCGGAGTTCTTCAACTGTGTGTGGCACAAACAACCTCCAGGATTATCTGCAATTTTTGGGGGATTGGTGAAAAACTGACATGGTGTTCCGTTTTCCACCCTTCATTTACCCTTCGTATCAGAGAGCTCACGAAGATAATCCTCAGCATGAGCAAGATCCTCAAGCGTGTTGACATTGAAGAAGCTCATCCCTCGAGGATCATATCTGGCTAATTCTGTTTCATCAATGATACGGACTTGGACGTGATCGTAAAAACTGATGACACGCGTGTTGCCCTCCCTGAGAGCGGCTTCGATGGGAGCCAGACACATCTGGCTGTAGATAGCATGCATGGGTTCGAAATATCCGTCGCGAAGTGGGACGATAATGTCCGTCTGCGGAGCAAGCTCGACCATGAAATCGAGCAATGGGCGGCTTACGAATGGCATGTCACAGGCAAGCACAAGCGTATGGGAATTGTGAGCAGCTTTCAGGGCAGTATGCAATCCTGCCAGCGATCCAGCTCCCGGGATCGGGTCACTCTCCAAGCGGATGCCTAAATAGGCAAAGGCTTCAGGGTCGTTGGTTGTGATTAAGATCTCGTCCCCCAAACCTTCTATTTGTTCAAGGACGTGCTCAATAAGCGGCTTGCCTGCCATATGCACCAGGGCTTTATCGCGGCCCATCCGCAGTGATTGACCGCCAGCTTGAATCGAAATGGTTAACATAGCAACATTCTACCTTTCACTCTCTCGCTCTGTGAAGAGGGGTATAATGATTCCAAGGGCTATGGAAACTTTGTCGGAAGTTCTTGACAACCTGACTATGTCGGGTCAGTTTTATGAAACCCTGCCCGAAGATGCGGTGCGATGTTACGCATGCGGACATCGCTGCTTCATCCGGCCCGGTCGTCGCGGGATCTGTCAGGTCCGATTCAATAGGGATGGAGAATTACACGTCCCTTTCGGCTACGTGGGCGCTTTGCAATGCGATCCTATTGAGAAGAAACCCTTCTTTCATCTCTTCCCAGGATCTGAGGCTTTAAGCTTTGGGATGCTGGGATGTGATTTTCATTGCTCTTATTGCCAGAATTGGGTGAGCTCTCAAGCCTTGAGAGATTCTGCTTCAGATTTTGCTGGCAGCTATGTTAAGCGGATCACCCCTGAAGAGTTGGTGAATTACGGTCGAAGGATGAAGGCGGGTGTTGTTGCCTCTACCTACAACGAACCGCTCATAACTTCGGAATGGGCACTGGCGGTTTTCAAGGAAGCAAAGGAAGCCGGGATGTTATGTGCCTACGTATCCAATGGGAATGCTACTCCAGAGGTTCTCAAAGCTCTTCGACCGACGATGAAAGGCTTCAAGATCGATCTGAAAACCATGCAAGATAAGCAATATCGTCAGCTTGGGGGTGTGCTGCAAAATATCCTGGATACCATCCGATTGGCAAAGGAGATGGACTTCTGGGTTGAGGTGGTCACATTGGTTGTGCCGGGCTTCAACGACAGCAATGAAGAATTGATGGATGCAGCTCGATACCTGGTTTCCGTTTCTCCAGATATCCCCTGGCATGTGACCGCCTTCCATAAAAATTATAAGATGACAGATCCTCCCAATACCACTATACAGACCCTTATCCGTGCAGCTGAGATTGGACAGGAGGCCGGATTGCACTATGTTTATGCGGGTAACCTTCCGGGAAGCGTAGATTCCTATGAAAATACTTTCTGTCCAAAGTGCGGCAAAATGTTAATTGAACGGTTGGGTTATGTCATCCTTAGTTATCATATAACTTCGGATGGGACTTGTCCCAAATGCGATACTAAAATTGCGGGTGTATGGCCGAGTGATCCTTCTAGTGTTCAGGCAGGCTCTCGCTTGGATTTGTTTGGACGTAGACCAAGGACGGTAAGGTAAGTTGTTTCGTGAGGTACCAATATTAAATCAGATTCTATGAACCAAGAAGCGGTTAAATTACTCCTCAGTTTCGATCCCGTTCCAGAGCTACAAGAGGCTTATTTCCATTATGTCCTTGGAGAATTTGTCCCAACATTAGAATATCTTGGATTACGAATGTGTGAGGCATGGCATACTGCCTATGGTGCCTACCCCCTGCGCTTGACGGGTTTTTCCGCGCCGGATCGAAGTACGATGGATAACATCCTCTCCTCCGAGGATTTTCAACAATTGGAGGAAAAACTGTTGGAATACGTGGAAAACTATGAACGACGCGTCGTTCCGATGCGTGGAAATTTCCAGTTTTAAATCTCCGTTATAAATCAGCCTCCCGTCTTAGGATCGTGATTCTTGTGTGACATTCTTATAGAAATCTTCAGCCAGTTGAGGGGAAAAGTCCTGTCTTTTGTCACTAGTGATAAAAAACACAATTAAGTACAATGATCCAAGTCCTGGTCCCATGGTACCCCCCAGCCAACATCGCAGCAGCACTCTCAACGGAGCCCGACCAGGGCTTTTTTCTTCGAGTTCTCCCCGGTTAGTAACCTGAATGACAGAAGCAAGTGATAGGGAATGGTACAGGATAATGGAAAAGCTTTTGAAATGTGTTGGGAGGCATAGGTGGTGAGGGAAGATACTTCGGAGCCAGCTTGGATGCATGGGGATGTTTACACCGATGGGAAGTTCATCGGATGGATATCGCCCAAGCACTTATGATGGAGTGAATTTCTGATTTTGAGGATGGCGTACATCCATTGCATGGGAGTCATTCGTCTGGGGGCTTCAATCTGGGGTGTGTGAGTATGGCAGTTCATCCGGTATTCGATGGATCAATAGTACTACCCTTGGAGAATCGGACGAAATAGGGTTAAATTAAGTCTTCGAAATAAGCGGAGGTTATCTGTGGCAGATGTCTTCTGGAAGCCAATAAAGCGTTCCTTCTGTGATCGCGTCAATGAGGAGGTCTTTCTGCAGGCAAGGATAGTCTATCCTTCTGGGGTTTTGATGGATCAGCCTCCTCGGATTGAAGGACACCGCTGTTCAAAAGGGATGGAATGCAACTTATTTGATAAGGCAGCCTGCTGTTGGGCAGGTACGCACCCTAATTACGATTCTTTTAAATAAGCCTCTCGAATAAACGTGTGAAAGCCAATCGAACAAATGGGATCATAAAGAGCCCGCAAGCACCGCGGGCTCTTTTTTTTAGTGATTTTCGTGGGTTCAAAGTGAGTAGGAAAGCTTTATTGGACTAGATAACACCCAATTCCTTGCCAACTTTCTCGAATCTCTCCAAACCTTGATCGAGATCCTCCTGGTTATGAGAAGCTGAGATCATCACCCGTATGCGTGCCTTTCCCCTTGGAACAGTTGGGAACCCGATTGCCATGGCGAAGACCCCTTCTTCGAACAGTCGACGACTGAACTGCTGAGCAAGGGGCGCCTCTCCTAACATGATGGGTGTGATTGGAGTGGTGCTTAACCCAGTATCAAATCCCAGGTTTTTCATCTCACGCTTGAAATATCCTGTATTTTCCCAAAGTCGATCGACGAGCTCGGTGGATTTTTCCAAGACATCCAGAGATGCAAGGCAGGCTGCAGTGTCGGGGACTGTCATAGCAGATGAAAACAAGAAGGGTCGGCCTCGTTGTCGCAACCACTCGACAACGGTTTTCTTGCCAGCCACCACACCTCCGACCACACCGAATGCCTTTGACAAGGTCCCCACCTCGACATCAACCTTCCCATGGAGGTGATAGTGATCCACGATGCCTCGACCTCCTCTGCCCAGCACACCCTCTCCATGAGCATCGTCGACCATGAGAAGGTAGCCATACGTATCTGCGATCTCATAAATTTTATCCAGGGGAGCGACATCGCCATCCATGCTAAAAACGCCATCCGTGATGATAAGCGCTCGTTTGTACCCCTGATCCTTGTTTTCTTCGATGACGCGGTGCAAATCCTGGGGATCACAGTGGAAATATCGGATGATCCTTGCTCGCGAAAGTCGGGAGCCATCGATGATGCTGGCATGGTTGAGTTCATCTGAATAGATCACATCCTCTTGGTCGACGAGAGCAGGAATAGTAGCCAAATTGGCATTGAAACCGGACTGGAAGGTAATAGCAGCTTCAACTCCCTTAAATGCAGCCATGCGCCGCTCGAGTTCGAGGTGCAAATCCATGGTTCCAGCAATCGATCGTACGGCAGCTGGCCCAACCCCCAATGCTTCAATTGCGTCCTGGGCAGCTTTTTTTAGGTGAGGGTGATTGGCCAATCCGAGATAATTATTGGAGCAGAAGTTAAGGACCTTCTGTCCATCCACCCTCAACCAGGCGCCCTGAGGTGAGCTTAGGGTGCGGATGGTATTGAAAAGTCCGGATTCGTGCAGACTCTCGAGTTCATCCTCGATCCATTGAATCTTGGTTTGTGCAGACATTATTTTCCTCTTCTGTTCTTGTGATGCTCGTTTCATTTTGCCATCTGAAATGCCCATCTGATTTTGCTGAGCAAGAGTGGTTTTGCTCGTTTGAGAAAAGCTTCTGGCAGAGAATGGTTTCAATGAAAGCTTGTATTGAGAGATTATACGTCTGGTGGGGGCATGAGCCAATACAGCACTCTGAAAATCAATGTCCATTTGGTTGTTATTAGGTTAAGAAATCAATTAATGTGTGGGGGCAAGCCTGAAGAAAACAATCACCTTTGCATAACCCATGAGGAGAGCTTATCAGGATCCAGAAACCCTTTTAGACTGCACATTCCTTTTTAAGAGTGTACTAGAGGATAGTATATTGTGACAATCTTTCGTTTACTTATCCCTTTTCAGATGATAATCCCCTGTGCCAAAGAGCCTATCCGTTAAGCTTATTTTAGGAATGGGTAGGGGTTTTTGATCAGCCGCTTCCCAATTCCCTTTCTTCCTTCTCGCGATCCATGCCCCATAAGCCGACGTAGCCTCTTCCAAGTGGGTGGAAAGGGCTTCTGCGTTCTCCTCATAGATCATCGAACGCATGGCTTCCAGTTCATCTATGAGAGCACTCAGCCGGTGTATCATATTGTCTTTGTTCAGGATGAGGCTGGCCGCCAGTGCTTTGGATGGTTCTTTTGTGCCCACATGTGCCGCTGTTGCCCATGTGCGGCCTGTCAGTCGTTGGATTTCGCGCCAACTTGGGGCATTTAATGCTACGCGCATTAACGCCAGGCCTGATACTATTGGCAGACCTTCAACCGTAGCCATGGATGCATCAAGTTCGTGAGGATCCATGAAGAAAGGTTCTGCTTCAAGAAAGTCTACAATGCCTAGAAAAATATTGATGACTCTCTCGGGGGTGTTGGGTGGGATGGTCATAGCAAAGATCCCACCCTTAAAAAGGTCAGGTCTTGGAAGAAGGGGTTCACTTACTGCGAACTCCAAGAGATCAGGGTTGAGGACAGGGACAGCGCCGAGATAGTAGCGATTTTCAGGGAAGGATTCGAGCGCCCATTGGTAGGCGGCGGCCTTAAGAGAGGATAGATCGACAAGGATAGCTTCTGGCTTCATAAGGGGAGTAAGCGTTTCCAGGTAGCTAGCCGCATCTGCAGGGGAGACTGCAAGAAAGATCATATCGGCAATTTGAGCGAATTTCTTGGGAGTGAAGACGATCCTTTCAATATCGCCCCGTTGTCGAGCAGCACGAGCAAATTTCGCATCCGCGTCATAACCTGTGCAATTCAAATTGGCGTTTCTTTCTTTAAACGCAAGATTGATGGACAGACCGATCTCATTTAATCCAATGATAAGGATTTCAGAGCTCATTCGATCACCTTTTATCCTTCCAATTGTTATTCAGTAGCAAGAGATGTGGTGGGTTGATCCCACATAACCATAATACTCGCCGCGCCATTGAGATGTTCAAATGGATTATCGATTTTAGAATACAACGGGTTCTTCACATAACCTCAAAAATGTTCACATTTAGCAGCTCAGCTTTATTGAACCAGAAGAGCAAAGATGCGGTTGGCAGGCCAACCGACAAGCCAGCTAAATACATTCAGTCCAACCATGGGTAGTATGAATAAAAGGGCCATCAAGATCATTGGACCATAAGGTCTTAATCGAAGGAGGGTATCCTGCCCATTGGGGGGAAGTAAGTATTCAGCTACTTTCTCACCGTCTAAAGGGAAGATGGGGATGAGATTGAAGAAAAGGAGAATGAGATTAATGAAAATAAACTCCTGCAGTATGAAGGACAAGTAGGGTAGAGGAGTTCCCATAGAATCATAAAGAGAGATAAGCCCAAGCTTAAAAGGGACAGCAGCCAGGATAGCCAACAGGAGATTGGACAAGGGACCTGCAGCGGCCACAATCATCATGCCTGCTGGAGTTTGACGGCGCAAGGCGTAAGGATTTACTGGAACAGGTTTTGCCCATCCAAAACCTGTCAGCAGCAGTAAAAGTGAACCGAATATATCCAGATGAGCCAGTGGGTTTAATGTCAAGCGACCATTCATCCGCGGTGTTCCATCACCCAGTTGATCCGCGGTCCAGGCATGGGCGAACTCATGTACACTAAAGGCAACAATCAGTGTGATGATTCTTGCGATAAGGGTGGGTGGATCAAGGTTAAATAACATCGTGTTCTGATTATACCACTGGGGCTGATGGTATAATCCGCGGCATGACCCCCTCCTTGAGCAAGGCAAATTACTGTGTGTAGGGCGCGGTTATAGGTAGATGAGAGTCAGACCAGGGAAACGCTGGCGGAGAGGATCAGTGCATGTTGCCTGATATGGGACTGGGGGATGTGATCCGTTTGAGGAAGCCTCACCCCTGTGGGGCTACAGATTGGGTTGTGGTGAGAATCGGTGCAGATATTGGACTGAAATGCCTTGGTTGTGGACGTCGTATTCTCCTGCCAAGACGCGAACTAGCACGGAGAATGAAGGGATACGTAAGTAAAGGTCAACCACCTTCATCCGAGGGTTCGTAAGCAAGGAAGCGCTGGCGAGTTAATAAATTGCCGAGGCAGTATATGAGGGCGGACAACTAAAACCCTATCACCGAGGCTGTGTGAACTGCGCTTTCTGAAAGGTTACATTTTTCCCTGACGCGACAAGCGACCTGGCAAATCACGCAGTCAGTATCACGATGACGACGATGCGGAAACCCAAATCAGATATTTGTGATAACATGGCTGAACATGTTGCCAACGCCAGCCCCAAAGATGGCAAGCAATACGATCACTATGAGACCGACTAACAAGATTAGTAACGCGTATTCCACCAGGCCTTGACCACGAGAATATGGAAATAACATGAATTCTCCTTAGGTATAAATAACCAAATCAAAATAAATAATCTATCTACAAAGTATAGGTCAACAATCCCAGGATTCAATAGCTTAAAGGTCACTATATGCCCATTAAAAGGGAATTTGTAAGGTGTTTGTAAGGTTAAATGAGCGGAGTCGGGCTTTAAAGGGCGATGATGAATAAATTACTGGTGATATTCCATACCTCTTCAGATGTTGTAGAAATTGAGGAGAATAGGAGTGAGCCATTCGTGCCCAAGGCAGAGAAGATGCTAGGTGATTGGCCGGAAGTAATTTGACAAACAGCGAACGTAAAACCTAGCCAATCACTTAAGCAAACCGCTATTCAGGCAACTCATTTTGTCAAAATACTTTCGGCGGTTTGCCTAGGTCTTATTCAGGTGAGTGTTACACGTGTCTATGGCGATACTGCAGGCGGAATCGACTTCCATCTGATCCAAGAATAGTACTTCAAAACGCCAAGGCTGCTCGTGCGGTCATGGTCTCGCTTGAGGGGCAGGAAGTGATTTCTTTTACGGTCGGTTGCGTTACTATGTGTTTTGGGAAGCATCTGGAGGAAACCCGAGCTTGACTGAGCAGGAAAGGAACATGAAATATTGAGTATTGAGGCATTGGAAAAGTTTATTCAATCCCAAGAGATCCGGGCCAGGATTGTTCGATTGAACGTCCCTACCCCTACAGTCGATTCGGCTGCGAAGGCGGTGGGGACGAGTGTGGATCAAATTGTCAAATCACTGCTGTTCCTTGTTGAAAGCCAACCCATTCTCGTGATCAGCCCAGGGACAAATCGTGTGGACCGTAAGAAAATTGCGCAACATTTCGGTGTAGGTCAAAAAAAAGTTAAGCTGGCGGACCCACTAACGATACTGGCAGTGACAGGTTACGAGGTGGGAGCTGTTCCTCCCTTTGGACATCTTCAAAGGCTTGCTGTCATTCTTGAGGAGAGTATTTTTAAGCAGGAACTCATTTACGCTGGTGGAGGTTCAACGGAAGCTTTGCTGGAAATTAGACCAGAAGAAATCCTGCGAGTGACTGGTGCAACGCTCCTCAACCTTCATATGGAATCAGAGACGGATTGAGGTTGAAGAAAGCCATCTCATTGTCCGGAGATCGCGGGAAATGGAAAAGCTTGTGGTTTGTCGTTTTGGTACTCATCGTGTTTCTTATGGTAGCAGGCTACCTGCTTTTCCGAGAATATGCTCGTACCGGGGTCCATTTCGTGCGTCTTCGGCAATATTGGGCGGATCCGGAGAGATATTCACAATGGGGGTTTAGGGTTGGGGATCGTTGTGGAGGCGCACCCTTCCTGATCCCAACGGATGGATTTGTAGCTTTCTTTTGGGGGGACCGTTATTCCTCAGGGAAGAAGCACCAAGGTGTGGATATTTTCAGTCCAGAGGGGCCAGAGGGCATTGGGTTGGCAATCAAATTACCACTTGTATCCATTAATACACCTTGCCAGGAGATAGGTCATTTCCACTGGTTGACCTGCAGCGCCATGGTTCAATGCACCCAAGCCGTAGCTTTAACCTGGCTTTTCCCTGGAGCTCTTCTCTCCAATCTTCATTTATCCTTAGAAGTTATCGGTTTCTGAAGACTGATCATGAAAAAGTTGGAGAAACCAGAATTTCGTGATTTAAGGTCGAGGCGCCTTTGAATCATTCTTCCCTCCTTGGCAATGTTCCGCATCGGTGCTATCTTTTTAGTCGGCTCGAAATGAACAATTCCTATTTGATGGATATGTCAGGAGGCAGCCATGTCTTATACAACGATCGAAACCGAGGTTCACGGTCGCGTTGGTTTGATTCGTCTCAACCGGCCGAAAGCTTTAAATGCTCTCAATAGGGAAGTGATGACGGAACTTACGGATGCCTTGGATGAGTATGATTCAAATTCCAATATAGGTGCGATTGTCATTACAGGAAATGAGAAAGCTTTTGCTGCAGGGGCAGATATAAAGGAGATGGCAGAGGCATCCTCAGTGGAAATGCTGCAGCGCGATCATATCTCCATATGGGATCGGATCCGAAGTGTTAAAAAGCCCATCGTCGCGGCAGTATCAGGCTGGTGTCTTGGAGGCGGGAATGAGCTTGCCATGATCTGCGATATGGTGGTGGCCTCAGAAAGCGCGAAATTCGGTCAGCCCGAGATTAATCTTGGGGTCATTCCTGGGGCGGGTGGCACACAACGTCTTACGCGTGCTGTAGGCAAGGCAATTGCGATGGAAATGGTGTTGAATAACCGCACCTTATCTGCTGAGGAGGCGTATCAATTTGGATTGGTTAACCGAGTTGTTCCATTGGAGAGCTATCTGGATGAAGCCATCCAACTGGCGGCTGAGATGGCCGCACGCGCCCCTGTCGCGATCCGCCTGGGTAAGGAGGCGGTTAATCACGCTTTCGAGTCCTTCCTGTCGAATGGAATTGCGGACGAACGCCGGGCATTCTATTTTCTCTTCAGCACGGAAGATCAGAAAGAGGGAATGCAGGCTTTCATCGAAAAACGGAAGCCTGATTGGAAAGGGAAATGAGCCGAGCCCGTTCTGAGTTGAGAAGTCAATAAGCGATAGGTCAATAAGGGGATGAAGGTTTGGGTGATATTCAATGGGTTGTAGATCGAGACGGGTTTTCATTTCTGTCTAGGGTCATAAGCTGCATTTTATCACTTGTTGCATTTTGTGCTCCCAGGGTGAGAATTGGGGACACCACCCCTCTAACTCAATACCAATGAATGTTCCGACATAGAATCGAATGCACCCAGGGTCATGAGCATACTTGCGAATTTATTGGTAAACTGATTTACTCATACACGGTTCATTCAAGACAGGATGACATGCTCTGGACATGAGGCATGTCTTCTCAGTAACAGACCTTCTAGGGGATATCATGCTCTCTTATCGTGATTTTATCAGGGCCTATCATGAACTAGGCTTGGTCTCAGAGAGCCAATTGATCGTACATGCATCGCTTCCTGCTATAGGTGGAGTTATGGGTGGAGCTGAGACCTTGGCTGGGTCACTC
>Ga0154793_1093_pt6 | contig 31738 bp, 27 predicted proteins | sample Rifle2008BG16ft_FD_105801 | JGI IMG/M metagenome (GOLD analysis project Ga0154793, IMG submission 105801) | Chloroflexi bacterium RBG_16_48_8 | reverse complement strand
TCATACATGGGTACATGATATTCCTGAATAAACCTTTCTCGACGTTCAAGGGGTAGTTCGGGGAGTTCTGCTTTTAATTCAACCAGCCAGGCATCTGATACACGGATAGGCAACAGATCGGGCTCTCGGAAATAACGATAATCAGCCTCTGTCTCCTTTGAACGCATTTTGCTCAATGTTTGGCTATCTTCGTCCCAATCGAGGGTCCAGGCGTGAATCTCATTCCCATCCTCTACCTCACGAATCTGCCGTTCAATCTCAGCTTGGATCGCGGATCGTATATTCTCAATCGAGTTGACGTTCTTAATCTCCGTCTTGGGATTTAGACCCTGCTCTCCAAGCGGTCGAACGGAGACGTTTGCATAGCATGTCAATTGCCCGCGCTCCATATCCGCCTCAGAGATCCCCAGCCACCGCAACAGCTGCCGCAATCGGATCAGGAACTGTGCAGCCTCATCTGCCGAGCGGAAATCCGGACCCGTAACCATTTCTACCAACGGAACGCCACAACGATTAAAATCGATCAACCGCTGTCTATTTTGATAAACTGTCTTTCCAGCATCCTCTTCAATATGCAGCTTGTGTATGATAATTCGGTGAATCGCACCATCCGGCATGGCGATATCCATATACCCCCCTCTGGCCAGTGGCTCGTTATACTGGCTGATTTGATACCCCTTAGGGAGATCTGGATAGAAATAATTCTTGCGAGCGAAGTAGGATACGGTTTGGACTGCATCGACATGCATGGCAAGTGAGAGCAATATGGCCTTTTCGACAACAGCTTGGTTAAGCACAGGGAGGACGCCTGGCAGACCGGTACAAACGGGACAGATATTGGTATTAGGCGGATCCGTCCAAGAGTCTGCTTTGCAGCCGCAAAAGATCTTCGTCTTCGTATTCAATTGAATATGCGTTTCCAGGCCAATAATGCTCTCGTAGTCTTGCATGCATCTTTCCTTTTTTCGATACGCTCGGGTTTCCCTTCCTTTTGCAACTGGCAGCAGTGCCACCCCATGGAAAACGATTTTGCTCTTAACTACAATTTTGCCATCACCTGAGGTTTGACTTCTCGCCAAGATTCGCTTTCGGTAAGAATCTCAAAGGCTCGTCCAATTTGCAACAACCTTTCCTCCGAAAAGTCGGGACCAAGGATTTGAATCCCGATCGGTAGCCCTTGTCGATCCAAACCAACTGGAATAGAGAGGCCTGGCACGCCAGCATGATTGGCTGGAACGGTGAGAAGATCTGCATACTGCATCAGAACCGAATCGCCATAAATAGCGCCAATTTTAAATGCTGTTGTGGGGGTGGTTGCTGCCAATAAGCAATCCAATTTGTGCTTCCCGTCCGGATCAAATACTTTTTCAAAATCCTGTCGGATTAACGTTCGTACACGAAGGGCACGCTCATAATAGCCCTTCTCATATTGCTCGGCTGATACATACATCCCCATCAAAATCCGTAGTTTAACCTGACGGCCAAATCCCCTGGCTCGAGTCTCACGATATGACTGCCGCAGATCACTAACCTCACCCGAATAACGATAGCCATATTTAACTCCGTCGTACCGGTGTAAATTTGAGGCAGCCTCAACCCGCGAGATGACAAAATAGGCGGGAATACCGTAATGCGTGTTTGGCATGGGAATATCCTCAACAATCTCAGCACCAGCATCCGAGAAAAGAGCTGCCGCACGGTAAACACAATCCGCGATCTCTTTGGTGATAGATTGTTCTCGCAATTCACCACTATCAGGATCGGGGTATTTCAATTGGAAGTAATCAGGTGAAAGTCCGATCCGCAAACCTTTCACACCCCTCTCAAGTCGTACTGTGTAATCCGCAACAAGGATATTCGCCGCTGTTGAATCGTGGGTATCCGGCCCCGCAATCACATTCATTGCAAGGGCAGCATCCGTGACGTTCCTCGTGACCGGACCTGGGCAGTCCAGGGAAGAAGCAAATGCGATCAACCCATAGCGGGAGACTCGACCATAGGTTGGTTTGAGACCTACCACACCGCAGAACGCAGCTGGTTGACGGATCGATCCAGCTGTGTCCGTACCTAAAGAGATCGCCGCCTCCCCAGCAGCAACGGCTGCAGCACTGCCTCCGGAGGACCCACCGGGAACATACGCTGGATTCCATGGGTTGCCCACAGGCGGAAGAAACGCTGAAGATTCATTCGAAGAGCCGAAGGTAAACTCATCCAAATTGACCTTCCCAACTGTTACCGCACCCGCTTGTTCCAATCTTTCTGCAGGTGTTGCACTATAGGGAGAAACAAAAGGCTCAAGAATCCTGGAACCTGCAGTGGAAGGTGTACCTTGGACACAGAAAATGTCCTTGATGGCAACTGGCACCCCTGCTAAAAGGCCAGGATCCTCCCCCTTTTCAACAGTCCTATCAACAGCTTCAGCTTGGGAACGTGCCCGATCCCGTGTGATTGTGATGAAGGCATGAATTTTCTCCAGATCTTCTGGTTCAGGCTCATATCTTGCAGAAGAGGGTGATTTTCCTTCCACCGCATCTATTCGTGCCAAGGTTGACTCAAGGACATCTACGGCCGAGAGTGCCCCATTGCGCACTTCTCGTGCAATCACACAAGCCGGTAAGTCACATAAATGTTCGCTCATACCAATTCCTCGGTCGGAATATCTGGTACAAGGATATAGCGACCTTCGACCTCTGGAGCCTGCCCTAGAATGGCATCCACATCTTTGAAGGGCTCAATTTGGTCTTGGCGTAGGGGCGCACTGATAGCATCTGTATAAGGCACACCATGTGAAGTAATGGGAATTTCAGGATTGAGTTCGATGGCTTCCAATTCATGAATGGCATTCAGTTGGCTGTTCAACTCGCATCGAAGATATTCGGCTTCTTCTTCCTCCATCTCCAAAGCAGCTAGATCAACAAGATGATCAAAAATTTCCCGCGTTATTTCATCCGGCACAGAATTATCTCCTTAGAATGGTGGCAATCGACAATGATTCTACCTTTTGACCAGCAGCGGGTCAAAGGCGAACTTCTGAAGGTGGCCATCACTTGTCACCTTCCCGGAAAATTCCTTCTCATTATTTTTATATCTTACCGGAAGGTCAGGTGAATTCCCCTCCTGAAAATTGAAAAACATAGCTCCAATAAGCATCCAGCTTATCTGCATGCTATAATCGCTCCGCCACTCAGATAGAAGCGACAGGAGGGAAACATGGTTATTACAGAAGGATCCAATGCTGGCCCCAACCTCACTCTCACCTCCGAACATGAAATGATCCGTCAGGCTGCTCGTGATTTCGCACAAAACGAACTCGTACCAATCGCCACCGAGTTCGATGAGAGCGGGGATTTTCCTATCAACAGCATACGGAAAATGGGCGAGATGGGTTTCATGGGAATTGAGATTCCTGAAGAATATGGTGGTGCAGGGCTGGATACCCTTTCCTATGTCCTCGCCCTTGAGGAGATTTGTAAAGCAGATGCAGCTCACGGCACCATTATGTCGGTAAACAACTCGCTTTTTTGTCATGCCATCTATCGATTCGGCACAGAGGAACAGAAGGCCAAATTCCTTCTCCCAGTGGCTTCAGGGAAATGCGTAGGTGCTTACTCCCTTACCGAACCCATGTCCGGTTCAGATGCTGCTACAATGCGCTCACGAGCGGTGTTGGAAGGGGATGAATATGTCCTGAACGGACGGAAATCCTGGGTCAGCAGTGCACCCTACGCCGATTACATTATTGTCTTCTCGATGACGGATCCCGAGAAAATGCATCGAGGCATTACTGCCTTTATCGTTGAGACTGATCAACCCGGTTTCAGCCGAGGCAAGACCGAGCCGAAACTGGGTATCCGTGCATCTGGAACAAGCGAGATCCTTCTGGAAAATTATCGATGTCCTGTGGAGAACCGATTGAGTGATGAGGGTCAAGGCTTTAAAATTGCGATGGTTGTCCTTGACGCGGGTCGCATTGGAATCGCCTCCCAGGCTCTCGGAATCGCCGAGGCCGCATATGAAGCTAGCATTGAGTACGCACGCCAACGGGAGGCTTTTGGTCAAAAAATTGGTGAGTTCCAGGGAATTTCGTTTAAATTAGCCGATATGAAAACCCGTATCGAAGCCAGTAGGCTCCTGATTTATCAAGCAGCACTTGCTAAAGAAAAGTCCAAAGTCACAGGAGCTCGCTATACCCTGGAAGCCTCCATGGCCAAACTCTACGCTTCAGAAACGGCTATGTTCTGCGCCCACGCTGCAGTTCAAATCCATGGAGGCATGGGATACTCCAAGGAACTTCCGATTGAGCGTTATTTCCGGGATGCCAAGATCACGGAAATCTACGAAGGAACCAGCGAAATTCAGCGTTTGGTCATTTCACGTTTGGAACTCGGCTTGCGATGAGATCTCAATAAAAGATGAACTCTGCCTATTCGGGCAGTGGAATGGGCATCATTTAATAGCTCCATTCGAGAGACTTCCAATGGAACCTTCCCCTTGCGCTACTGCACTCTTCGAGTATAAAGGCCGGTGATAGATATTTGTTGGACAGGTAATCCATGTCGGTGCAAGAAATAGAACAAGAAGAAAATTTTGGGAAGAACTCTGAACAACTGGTTCTGCTGCTAATCAGTGGTTTCTTGGTGTTCCTTGGACAATCCTTAATCCAGATCCTCTTGGAGAAAGATCGGTGGCAAGCCTATGTGCTTACCGCCTTGGGGATGATGCTCTTCCTCCTAACAGCCCACTCTTTTACACGGGGCGGCTTTCCGGCCTGGTTTCATAAACCAATTCGGGCTATCAGTCATCGATTGCATCTGCAACCTTCGGATTTTCACCTCTTATGGTCCGCGCCCATCTTTAGCCTGAGCGCATGGCTAGCTGCCGGTGATGGCAACCTCATGAGATCTGTACCGATTGCCCTTACTGCATGGATCGTATCCATCCTGTTTCTGCTCTCCAGCCACCGGGATCATCTCAAGCGAACTCGCTTAGAAGGCTGGTCTCGAGGCGACACAAGGATTATTCTTGCCCTCACCATTTTTGCCTTCCTACTACGTGGGATTCTCTTAGATCAAATTCCCTGGGTCTTGACAGGCGATGAGGGATCAGCGGGCTTAAGCGCGGTCGAATTCGTGGATGGCAGAAGAAATAACATTTTCGGGACAAGCTGGTTTTCCTTCCCTGCCATGTTCTTCGCTGTCCTATCCCTTTCCATCCGTTCCTTCGGTCAAACCATTTTCGCCCTCCGACTACCCTCCATGATCGCAGGCGCCTTGACCATCCCGGCCATGTACTTTTTTGCGCGCATAGCCTTTGACAGAAAGATCGCATTCATGGCCAGTGCTTTCATGGCAACCTTTCATTTCCACATTCACTTCAGTCGTATCGGATTAAATAACATCTGGGATGGACTATTCATCACCCTATTTTTTAGTTTCCTTTGGTGGGGATGGAAAAGCGAGCATCCCAAAAAAGATGGTTCAAGCGCCTTATTTCTGCTGGCAGGTCTTATCTTAGGATTGGGACAATACTTCTATACAAGTATGCGTGTTGTGTTCGCCATGCTCGGTCTTTGGATCACGATTTTGGCTATCCAAGATTGGCCTGCTTTTCGGAAACGGATCCCAGGGCTCGTTTCTTTGTCTTTCGGCGTAATCGTTGTAATCATTCCTCTTGCAGCCTACTACCTCAAGTATCCAGATCAATTTACTGCTCCCTTTAACCGCGTCTCTATTCTAGGTCCATGGCTTGAGCAAGAAATAGCCTATACAGGCGATTCAGCTTTAGCTATCTTGACATCGCAGTTTAAATTAGCTGCTCTCGCTTTCACACATGTCAATTTACGCCATTGGTATATGCCCAATCACCCCATGCTTCTTCTGATCCCATCAGTGTTGTTTTTACTGGGGATTGTGCTTCTTTTACTAAGAATGAAAGATGCTCGATACCATTGGCTTGTATTGTGGATCATCAGCGCCATCACTATAAGCGCATTGAGCGAGAGCACTCCCGCTTCTCAACGCCTAACCTTTGTAGCCCCGGCTATATCCTTGGTTATCGTGTTACCATTAAGGGCTATGATCGTATGGTTGAGAGACCTTTTACCGTTACGCAGGCTTCTTCCAATCCTCATTCCAGGATTCCTGCTCTTTCTAGCCATGGGATACGATCTTTACTTCTACTTCGTTGATTATTCTGGCAATAACCAATTCAGCGATAACAACACTGAAACCGCCAACGCTATTGCGGATTACTTGCTGGATCTAGATTCGTATCACAAGGTCTACTTCTACGGTCCACCCCGGATGGGTTACTATACGCACTCCACCCTTCCCTATTTGGTGCCGTCGGTTACGGGTTACGATGTCTTTGTGCCCATCCTTGAGCCGCCTACCGAAATTCTCGATGAGCCTACGGTGTATATCTTTCTGCCAGAAAGATTGACTGAATTGGAACTTGTGGAAAAAGCTTATCCTGGTGGAAAAACGGTTGTGAAAAAAGGACGAGATATATTAACCCTCTTCACTGCCTACCAGATCGATTAAACCATGCCCTTCCGCCAATCGTTGAAGGATGCATTTCCGGTGTTGAAGGGACATTCACTTCATCCCCATCATCCTAAGAAGTCAGCATGCTATTCTTGACGCCCAGTGCAGCACCACAGGAGTTCCTTCATTCCACCATCTCAAGCTATAATGGATACTGATAGCTGATGAATAAAAAGACCTATGGGAACTAACTCCATCCACGTCCATTTCATTTCACTCATGAGGGTGATCCCGTGAAAGCAGTTTACTTCTACACCCATGGTGGTCCAGAAGTCCTCGAGGTTGGAGAAACGGATACACCAGAACCCAATGCGGATGAAGTTCAGGTCAGGCTGAGAGCCTCCGCCCTGAATCGTTCGGATTTATGGGCACGAGAGGGCTGGCCGGGTTTGAAACTCGCATACCCCCACATTCTGGGAGCAGATGGCGCTGGAGAGATCTCAGCCCTAGGAGAAGGTGTAACGGAATTCAAGCTGGGAGATCGGGTTGTCATCAACTCTAGCATCGGTTGTGGTCGATGTTCTTTATGTCAATTCGGAAAGGACAATCTATGTCGAGACTGGCATCTGCTTGGCGAGAGTAAGAGAGGCACCTATGCAGAATATGTCGTGGTTCCATCCAGGAACCTGCTTAAGCTTCCTGATGGCTTCGATTTTCGTTCAGCGGCTGCAGCCGGATTGGTTTTTCACACTGCATGGCACTCTTTGATAACCAGGGGAGGGCTTCAAGCGGATGAGACTATTCTTGTTGTTGGGGCTTCCGGAGGTGTGAACCATGCCAGCATTCAGATCGCGAAGCATGTGGGCGCCAGGGTGATTGTTGTTGGGTCTAATTCAGAAAAACTTGAATTCGCGGATTCCCTGGGCGCAGATGTATTGATTGACCGCTCTAAGAGCGAAAATTGGTCGAAAACAGTCTATTTAGAGACCGAAAAACAAGGGGTTGACGTTGTTGTGGATAACGTGGGAGCTGGCACAATGCCATTGAGCATGCGTGCAGCTCGCAAAGGAGGTCGCATCCTCACTGTTGGGAATACAGCAGGACCGACTTTTGAGATCGATAATCGCTACATTTTCGGAAAGCACCTCACCATCATTGGATCCACCATGGGCACCATCCGCGACTTCAAAGAGGTGATGACTCTGATTTTTGAAGGGAAACTTAAACCTGCCCTCGATCGAGATTATCCTCTGGAAGAGGCTGCTCAAGCCCACATCCGTCTTGCGGCAGGAAAACAATTAGGAAAAATCACCCTTGAAATCTAAATCCCGCCCACACATCGTAACTTGGCTTGCATGTGGAGTGTTAATTTTTTCAATCCTTTTCATCATCCGTCTATTCTTGAGCTATCGCATGCCCGATTTACCTATCCAGGTTCCCCTCTGGTACATGTCTTTGACTGGCCTCATTTGGGGGCTCGGTGGTTTAATCCTGAGCTACGCGTTATTCCGAACCTTTTCTTGGGCCTTACACTTGCTTCGTTGGGGAAGTCTGTGCTTCGTGGTATGGTATTGGGCGGATCGACTTCAATTTGTACATTCTGAATATGGCCGGATCACCTGGCCTGCATCGATCTTCCTATCATTGATTGCCCTGGGTGTCATTTATTGGTGCCAGCGAAAACCTGACGTGCAAGCAGCCTTCCAGGAGAAAAATAAATGAGTGACTCCTCCAAAATCGAGCAACTTCAAAAAAAGCGTCAAGAGGCAGTGTTGGGAGGAGGCCCGGAAAGGATTGAAGTCCAGCACAAACGCGGCCGCTTGACAGCTCGGGAGCGTATCGATCTATTACTCGATAATGGTTCTTTTCGTGAAACAGATATGTTCGTCACCCATCGCACCTATGACTTTAACCTTGATCAACGGAAAGTCCTCAGTGATAGTGTTGTCACTGGTTGGGGGACGATTGACGGACGCCTGATCTATGTCTTTTCACAGGATTTCACTGTATTCGGTGGGAGTTTAGGTGAGGTTCATGCCGAGAAGGTATGCAAGATCATGGATATGGCCCTTAAAAATGGCGCACCGATCATCGGTTTGAACGATTCGGGCGGCGCGAGGATTCAAGAGGGGGTCGTTTCACTTGGCGCCTATGCAGATATCTTCCTCCGCAATACCTTGGCCTCCGGTGTTATCCCCCAGATCAGCGCTGTGATGGGTCCCTGTGCAGGCGGTGCTGTTTATTCCCCAGCCCTGACGGACTTCATCTTCATGGTCCGAAACTCTTCTTATATGTTCGTCACCGGACCAGATGTGGTGAAAACGGTCACACATGAGGAGGTGGATTTCGAAGAGTTGGGTGGTGCCGATGTTCATGGAAGCACTTCCGGAGTATGCCATTACGTAGCGGATAATGAATCAGACTGCCTGTACATGATCCGCACCCTCCTCTCTTACCTACCCCAAAACAATCTCGAGGATCCCCCCTTTGCTGCGACAACAGATGATCGGCTGCGAACAGAAGAAAGGTTAGACACCATCGTGCCGGATGATCCAAGTAAGCCATATGAGATACGGGATGCCATCCGAATGATCGTCGATAACGGAGCTTTTTTCGAAATTCATGAACACTACGCGCCTAACATCGTTGTGGGGTTTGCACGCTTGGGCGGGCATAGCGTTGGGATTGTAGCCAACCAACCAGCTGTGTTAGCCGGGGTATTGGACATCAATTCCTCTGATAAAGCTGCTCGCTTCGTGCGATTTTGCGACTCATTCAATATTCCCATCATCACTTTCGTGGATGTGCCAGGTTTCCTCCCGGGCACATCTCAAGAACATCATGGGATCATCCGACACGGTGCCAAACTCCTGTACGCATTTTGTGAAGCAACCGTGCCCAAGATTACCATCATCACACGCAAAGCCTATGGTGGTGCCTACGATGTTATGTCCTCGAAGCATATTCGGGGCGATCTCAATTTAGCCTGGCCAAGTGCCGAACTAGCCGTGATGGGACCTGAAGGTGCGGTCAACATCATCTTCCGAAAGGAATTGGAGGAATCCCCAAACCCTGATCAACGAAGAGCGGAATTGGTGGCTGAGTACCGAGAGAAATTCGCCAATCCATATATCGCTGCCTCGCGCGGCTATATTGACGATGTCATCGAGCCAAGACTGACACGCCCCAGGTTGATCAACGCCTTGGAAATGCTCTCCAACAAACGTGATCGCAACCCGGCGAAAAAACATGGCAACATCCCGCTCTGATGAGAACATCATGATAAAAAAAACGACCTGCCCTTCACCGAGATTGACCGGGCACACAAATCTTAACGATCATGACGACTATTGGGAATGCTACGGTCCCGAAGCAGGCCCAAGCGTTGTACTCTTGCACCACGGGCTCGGATCCATCCGCTCATGGAAGAGACAGATCCCCACGCTTGTCGAACAGGGATACAATGTTGTGGTCTATGATCGCTGGGGGTACGGTCGCTCCGACCCCCGTCCTGCCTTTGAGGCTCATTTCCTCCATCATGAGGCTGAAGAAGCCGAATCGCTCCTTAGAACTCTGGGAGTCGAACAGACCTCACTGATAGGGCACAGTGATGGAGGCACGATAGCCATCATCCTGGCCGCACGGCACCCGAAACTCATACGAAACCTAATACTCATTGCTGCACACATCTATGTGGAACCCAAGATGGTTACAGGATTACGGCTTATCCGGATGGCTTCACAGGAACCCCCGTTCAGTACAGCATTAGAACGAGAGCATGGCTCAAGGGCAAAAACCCTGGTTCAATCCTGGCTCGATTGCTGGATCGAGCATGGCTCCCAGACACTCGATTTGATAAAGGAATTAGCAAGTGTGATTTGCCCTACCTTTGTGGTTCAAGGGGAAAGAGATGAACATGCCACGCCCCAACATGCCAAGGATATCGCTAAAGGAATCAGGGAGGCTTTTTTATGGCTCATCCCAGAGGTTGGTCACATGCCTCCCCAAGAGATTGCCGACGAATTCAATCATCGAATGATTCAATTTCTTCAAGAAAATCTCACTCCATCGACTTCCTTGAAGGCAACTGGATCAGAGAGAGAAAATGTTTAATAAAGTCCTGATCGCCAATCGTGGGGAAATTGCTGTCCGGATCATCCGCGCCTGCCGCGAGCTTGGTTTAATCCCGGTGGCCGTTTTTTCAGAGGCGGATCGAGAATCCCTGCATGTACGTTATGCGGAGGAAGCCTACTATTTAGGTCCTTCTCCATCCCGCGAGTCCTACCTGAGAGGCGACAAAATCATTCAGATCGCAAAAACCTGCGGTGCTGGGGCTATCCACCCCGGCTACGGTTTCCTTGCAGAGCGCGATGACTTTGCCTTGCAGGTAGAAGAAGCTGGTTTGATCTTCATTGGGCCTCGACCCAGCGCGATTACTGCTATGGGCGATAAAGCTGTCGCCCGTGCGACAGTGACCGCGGCTGGTGTTCCAGTCGTCCCAGGCACCGAAGGCGAAGGAAACCTCACAGATGAGGAAATCATCGCTGTCGCCCCTCAAATCGGATTTCCATTGTTGATTAAAGCTACAGCGGGAGGCGGAGGGAAAGGGATGAGGGAGGTTCAAAATATTGAGGAACTCCCCAACCTCATCTCAGCCGCACGTCGAGAGGCTGAAGCAGCCTTTGGAGATGGAAATGTTTACTTAGAGAAGCTGCTGTTAGATGTTAGGCATATTGAGTTCCAAATCTTAGCCGATGAACACGGTAACGTCATCCATCTAGGTGAACGTGAGTGCTCTCTCCAACGCAGACATCAAAAATTACTGGAAGAATCCCCCTCTCCCTTCTTGGACGAGGAATTAAGACAAAGGATGGGAGAGGTCGCTTGCAAAGCCGCACAAGCGGTCGATTACTTGAATGCAGGAACAATTGAATTCCTTGTCGACAAGGATCAGAAGTTTTATTTTCTTGAGATGAATACTCGTCTCCAGGTTGAACATCCCGTTACGGAAATGGTTACCGGGATCGACATTGTGAAAGAACAGATTCGTATTGCGCGAGGTCGTAAATTACGTTCCAGCCAAGAGGATATTCGATTGAAAGGATGGGCGATAGAATGTCGCATTAACGCAGAGGATCCCTACAATTCTTTCCTTCCCTCCACAGGGATAATCACACAAAGCATCCTTCCCACTGGACCGGGCATCCGGGTGGACACTGGAATTTATGCCGGCTTTGCCATTTCACCCTTTTACGATTCCCTCATCTCAAAGCTGATCTGCTGGGGCGAAACCCGGGGAGAAGCCATCCTACGTATGCGCCGTGCACTGGAAGAGTATCGCATCCTGGGTGTTAAAACCAACATCCCCTTCCACCAGAACATTATTGCATCGCATCGATTTATGGCGGGTCAATTTGATACACGCTTCGTGGAAGAGCGATTTTCCATGAACAATTCCGAAGAAGGAAAAGAAGAATTAGCCAAAATAGCCGCCATCATGGCTACATTGGTTGAACATCGCCATCATCAAAAGGCCTCCCAAATCTTCCGAAAATCCGAAAGGGATACCAGCAATTGGAAATGGTTGGGTCGCTGGGAAAGGGTGAACCGCTGAAAATTCGATTTGATTTGCGGGTCCTACAACCTCCGCTTAATACAGGGAGACTCTTATGAAATATGTTGCTTCCTTAGGTGGTCAGGAAGTTGAGATCGAAATCAACGGAGAAGACGAAATCATCGTAGATGGGGAACGTTATGCCATCGACTTTCGTTCTATTGCCGGTCAACCTGTCTATTCCCTTCTCATCAATGGTCGCTCCTATGAGGCCTTGGTTCAGCTCTCTGAGGAGGGTTCAGAAGTCCTCCTCCAGGGCCAACTATTTTTGATATCCGTTGACGATGAAAGACAACGCAGATTACGACAAACATCAGGACCCCAACTCACCGAGCGGGGCGAGTTTCATTTGAAATCGCCCATGCCCGGTCTCATCATCTCCGTAAGCGTAAGAGAAGGTCAAGAAGTCGCCCGGGGGGATCGAATGATCATCCTTGAGTCAATGAAAATGCAAAACGAACTCAAATCCCCACGGGATGGCATTATTCGAAGTCTAAGAGTCAAGTCGGGGGATAACGTTGAGCATCACCAAGTCCTCCTGACCGTGGGCTGAAATGAATACGAAGAACATCGAAATTGAAGCTAAGTTTTATCTGGGTGACTTGGAGCCATTGCGAACAAAGTTAAGCTCCCTTGGAGCGAATTTGACTGATGAACGCATCCTCGAACGCAATTGGAGATTCGACACACCCGATGGGAGATTAACCGCAAGTGGTGAAGTGCTGCGAATTCGGGAGGACCGTCGCATCCGCCTCACATACAAACGGCCTATCCAAGGAACTCTGGAACGATTGGAAATCGAACTCGAAGTTGACGATAGTGAAAAAATAAAAATGTTCCTGGAGGCCTTGGGTTACAAAGTCTTCTTTATCTACGAGAAGTACCGAGAAACCTTTGAATTTGGTCAAGTGGAAGTCGTCCTGGACGAAGTACCCTACGGCAGTTTTGTAGAAATCGAAGGACCTTCAATTGAGTCCATACGACAAGCTTGCAGGGATTTGCATCTAAAATGGGACCTTCGGTTATCCTCTACTTACCTTGGGATCTTTGAACGGATAAGGAGAAAAATCAATTTACCCTTTACGGATGCCACATTTGAAGCTTTCTCACAAGTTGGAAAGATCGTGCCTGAGGATCTGGGCCTTCAGGACGGGTTTCAGAGTGACTCTTCATCGGAGTGAACAGCATGACACAATCCATTGGGGATGCCTATGCGGAATGGGAAGAGAAGACCTTATCCCATCTATTAAAACGTTTCCCAGAGCGCAAGAAAACCTTCCAGACGTCCTCAGGGATTCCCATAAAGCGATGTTACCTACCGACTGATTCGGATCCTGATTATCTCGACAAACTTGGCTTCCCGGGAGAGTATCCCTTCACGCGCGGAGTCCAGCCGACCATGTATCGCGGTCGGTTATGGACCATACGACAGTATGCAGGATATGCTACAGCTGAGGAGACCAATCGGCGCTTCCGATACCTTCTAGAGCAAGGGCAAACAGGTTTATCCGTGGCTTTTGACCTACCCACACAAATCGGGTTAGATCCTGATCATCCCCTTGCTGAAGGCGAGGTTGGCAGGGTTGGAGTGTCCCTCTCATCATTCGAGGACATGGCACGGCTTTTCGAAGGGATCCCTTTAGATCGCGTATCCACAAGCATGACCATCAATGCACCTGCAGCTATCCTTTTAGCCATGTATGTCGCGGTTGCAAAACGCCAAGGAGTGAAGCTCGAGGAGCTGCGCGGTACAATCCAAAATGATATTCTGAAGGAATATGTCGCACGAGGCACCTACATCTTCCCTCCTAAGCCCTCCATCCGCCTTGTAACCGACACTTTCCACTACTGCCAGGAAAAGCTCCCTCATTGGAACATCATCTCCATCTCCGGTTACCATATTCGTGAGGCAGGAGCGAGCGCCATTCAAGAGGTCGCCTTCACCTTCGCAAATGCCATCGCCTATGTGGAAGCAGCACTGAAGGCTGGTCTCAAAATCGATGATTTTGCCCCCCGATTGGCTTTCTTCTTCAGCGCGGATCGCAATTTCCTGGAAGAGATCGCAAAGTTCCGAGCAGCCAGACGTCTTTGGGCTGACATCATGCGAAATCGCTTCGGAGCCGAGGATCCGAGATCCTGGAGGTTGCGATTCCACACCCAAACCGCAGGCTCCAGCCTCACCGCTCAGCAACCCGAGAACAATGTCATCCGTGTGGCGCTCCAAGCATTATCTGCTGTTTTCGGCGGCACGCAATCTCTCCACACCAACAGTATGGATGAAGCCTTAGGCTTGCCCACAGAAACTGCAGTTCGGATCGCTTTACGCACCCAGCAGATCATCGCCCACGAAACGGGCGTAGGAGATACCATCGACCCCCTGGCAGGGTCTTATGCCATCGAATCACTCACAGATGCCATTGAGGCGGGCGTGCTAGAATATATCGAAAGAATTGATCACCTCGGTGGCGCGTTAACTGCCATCGAGATTGGATTTATCCAGCGTGAGATTTCTGAATCGGCGTTTCAGATGCAGAGGGCGATTGACAATGCCGAGGAAATTGTCGTAGGTGTGAATGACTTCATGACGGATGAAAAAATCACCATCACCCCTCTAAAAGTCGATCCGGTTGTGGAAGCTTCCCAGAAGGAGCAACTTATGGTTTTTCGTTCACAACGGAATGAGAATCAGGCCAAACAACTTCTCAATAACCTCACTGAAACCGCCAGGGGAGACGGTAACCTGATCCCAAGTTTTATTGAGTGTATCGAAGGGCATCTCACTTTGGGAGAAATTTGTACGCAACTTCGAGAAATCTGGGGAGAATATGAAGCGCCCCCGATCCTTTAGGTCTTGAATGGTGTCTGAGATTCACGCAGTAACAGGAGCCTTCGGTTACTCGGGGAAATACATCGCCACTCGATTACTGCTCGCCGGGAAAGAAGTGATCACATTGACTAATTCACTTCACCGAGAGAATCCCTTTGGCGAAAGCGTGAGAGCCTTCCCTTTCAATTATGGCCAACCCGATAAACTGAGAAATTCTCTGAAGGGTGTAGAAGTCCTTTACAACACCTATTGGATCCGGTTCAACTATAAGGCTTTTGGGCACACTCTTGCTGTTGAAAATACACGAAAGCTGATATCAGCCGCTAAGGATTCCGGCGTCCAACGAATTGTGCACATCAGTATCACCAATCCTTCCATAGATTCCCCTTTAGAATACTTCGCCGGTAAAGCGATCTTGGAACAGGAGATCATCCAGTCAGGTATATCCTATGCCATCCTTCGACCCACCGTTCTATTTGGCAAAGAGGACATCCTGATCAACAACATCGCCTGGACCCTACGCCGATTTCCCATTTTTGGGCTCTTTGGTGATGGGAAGTATCGACTTCAGCCCATCTATGTAGATGATTTGGCAAAATTGGCTGTGGAGCATGGTCAGAAGGGAGAGAATGTCATTGTTAACGCCATAGGCCCAGAAACCTTCACTTACCGAGAATGGGTGAATAAAATCGGGAGGATCATCGGCAAATCCCGACCGATTATCCCCATGCCAGCACGAATAGCATTCCTGACCGGGTGGATCATTGGCAAGTTTGCGAAGGATGTTATGATCACTTGGCCTGAGGTGCAGGGATTGATGGCCGACCTGCTTCATGTCTATTCGCCACCCACGGGTCATACCCAATTAACGACTTGGGCGGAAGAAAATGCATACTCCCTCGGTCAACACTATGCGAGCGAACTCATGCGTCGCAAAGTAGAATGAATGGATGCTGGCCAATCATCAACAGTTGAATGATGCTAATTAATCCATAGCCCAGGCGGATGAACTTGCTCACCTTCTACTTCTCAACGAATCTGACCTTGAATTCAATCGTTCTCAATGCTGTAGACTCAAAATGACACCAAGTACTAGGTTAAATGGATAATCTGAACCAACATATCAAAAAAGCGGAGGGAAAAATGACCTACAATGAGCTTGAATGGAATTCCAAGGATAACCTTAATATATACGCGAGATACTGGAAACCTGAGGGTACTGTGAAAGGAACGGTCTGCTTGGTTCACGGTCTTGGAGAACATATCGGTCGATATACCCACGTGGGAGAATTTCTCAGCGCGGGCGGGTATGCTTTCCTCGCGGCCGACATGCGGGGACATGGGAAATCGGAAGGTCAGCGAGGACATACACCCAGCATGGATGCGCTTCGAGAGGATATCTCCAAGCAAGTGGAAGAAGCTCAAAAGCGGGTCCCTGACTCTCCCATTTTTTTGTACGGGCACAGTCTGGGCGGCACCCTGGTATTGAGTTACTGCGCACGGTTGCATCCCCAAATAAGTGGTGTGATTGCCACAGGACCGTTGCTTCGGCCTGGTTTTGATCCCCCGGGATGGAAATTAACCCTCGGCAGGATGATGCGCAACCTATGGCCGACGATGGCTATGTCCAACGGCCTGGACCAGGATGGTCTTTCACGCGATCCGCAAGTCGTTCATGCCTATCATTCCGATCCCATGGTGCATGACCGTGTATCGGCGCGCTTAGGGATCGAGATGATTGAAGAAGGCTTATGGTTGTTGGAAAACGCTTCAAGATTGAGGGTTCCAGCCTTACTCATGCATGGGAGTGATGACAGATTATGTTCTCCTCAAGCCAGCAGGGAGTATCAGCAAAAAGCAGAGGGTAGATGCACCTTGAAAATCTGGGAAGGTCAATATCACGAAATCCACAATGAGCCCGAAAAAGATCAGGTTCTCCAATATGCCCTTCAATGGATGACCGGGACGGTTCATCCTTAGAAATGGGAATACCACCAATGACAATACAACCCCAAAAAGGGCAAACCATGATGGGTGAAGAAGATAACAATGAGTCTGATGAATTGGAACGTATAGAAGACGAGGTGGAAGAGCAAGAAGAATTCAGCGAGCTCCTTCGTTATACCCTCACAGGTTACCTAGGTGGTTTGATCCTTGGTTTGGGTCTGGATAGCTTTGGTTTCCAAACGAGTGCGGTTGGTCAATGGCTGGTTCGCACACTTTCAGGCGAAGGGGAAAGCATCCTGGAGGGATTATATGCCATTAAAAAACGTTTCAGCCAATCCAAAATAGGGATGGTTGAGGCCTATGGCTGGGGCAAACTTCTTGGGATGACGATCCCATGGTGGATTGACTGGGGCAGTCGACTCTTTGGTGTTGATGTATATGGAGTAGAAGGTTTTTATATCCCTTATTTTTACGCCATGTCAGACCAAATTGGGGGCAACCTCTCGGGTTTAATCCATCTCCGAAGAAGATCGGGATCCTGGAAAAAGGCCTTCGCCGAGTATATCAGACATCCAGTCATGATTGCTGGGGTAGCCGTTATTTTTCTTGTGCCATTGGGGTTGTTCTTCGCACGAACGGTGGGATTCAGCCCATCGACTCAATTGCTCACAGCCCTGGAGACCATAGCCTCCAACCTCTGCTGGGTTCCCCCCTTGGTCGGATGGTTGAGGGAGAGACAGCGCTCTGTGACATGAACAAAAGACAAAAAGTTGTTGAAATCGCAAATAGAATCCTGGACCCAAAACCCGATCCAGTGGTCCAATTCCGACTGCTACACGGAGTCTTAGGGTTCTTTCTTAACAAGCCTGAGACGAAGACTACACAGGATCTTTTAAAAAGATACGCAAATTAGAAAGCGAGCAGATAGAGAATGCCATCTGGGGTGGACTCCATCTAAAGGATCCATAATCTAAACAAAGAATTCCCGCAACATATTGGATCGTTTATTGATCCTTGGACATGGGTGGCTTCTTCGCTACAATTCTTGAACCCTATTTAAGAGGAAATTATGACAGCACTGAAAAAAATCAACCACGTTGCCATTATTGTTGACGATATCGAACCCGCCCTTCGATTTTGGCGGGATGGGTTGGGCATGAAAGTTACCCATGTCGAGGATTTGGAGGAGCAGAAAGCTGTTACGGCATTCTTACCAGCCGGCGAGGCTGAAATCGAGCTGGTTAAACCGACGGGCGAAGAAACGGGAGTGGGTCGTTTCCTTAAGAAACATGGACCTGGACTGCATCATATCTGCTTCGAAGTGGATGACATCGTTACATATCTGGATCATCTGAAGGGTCAGGGAGTGCGACTCATCAACGAGGAGCCTGTCATCGGTGCAGGTGGGAAGCTTGTTGCTTTCATCCACCCTCAGAGCACACACGGTGTCCTGATTGAACTCTACGAGCCCACAATACAGGAGCCACAAATCCGTCTCGCCCGCGCTCGGCAACTCGCCGACCGCACAATTGCGGGGGGCCAGGTCGTCGTCGCTGCGACCCTAGCATTTCTGCGTAGTCTTCGTAGCTATGAGGACGATGACTTCTCGAAAACTGAGAGAAAAGAATAAAACGCCTCGACTCCCCGAGTCCACAGTCAGCAGGTTTTCACTCTCAGAAAATTGATTTTTTTAGTTACATACTTGGTAAATAAGAACCATATGAATCCTCCAATTTCGACCTGAGGCAAGGATCATCGCCAAAATCGCCCCCATGCTATAATTCCCTCGAAGTTCCGGTGGGAGATGCAGATGTTCAGTTTATCCAAGTTAGAAGAACTACGGCAGAAGCTTCAGCAGTGGGAGGAAACAACCCTGCAACCATCCCTTTCCAGCGGGAAGGAACGCAAAGAAAGCTTCATCACAACTTCCTCTGAACCCATCCATAGACTTTACACACCCCTTGATATCACCGATATGGATTTTGAAAGAGACTTAGGTTTTCCAGGTGAATATCCCTATATGCGCGGCATCCATCCAACCATGTACCGAGGTAAAACCTGGACCATGCGTATGTTCGCAGGATTCGGGACAGCTGAAGAGACCAATGAACGCTTCAAGTATCTTCTGGAACAAGGACAAACGGGACTTTCGGTTGCGTTCGATCTGCCTACCTTGATGGGTTACGATACCGATTCTCCTGAGGCTTTGGGGGAATTTGGGAAATGTGGTGTGGCGATCTCGTCCCTCAAGGACATGGAAATCCTTCTGGAAGGCATCCCATTGGATAAAGTCTCTACGAGCATGACGATAAACTCCCCGGCTGCCGTGATTTGGGCCATGTACATTGCGACAGCTGAAAAGCAGGGGATCAAGCCCAAGCAGTTACGCGGGACCATTCAAAATGACATCCTCAAGGAATACATCGCTCAGAAGGAATACATCTTCCCCCCGGCTCCTTCCATGCGTTTAGTCACGGACACCGTCGAATATGGCACACAACGCCTCCCTCAATGGAACACCATCTCCATATCGGGCTATCACATACGGGAAGCTGGATCCACTGCCACACAGGAGCTTGCCTTCACACTGGCGGATGGCATGGAGTATGTCCGCTGGGCAATCGAAAGAGGTCTGCATATCGACGACTTCGCCCCTCGACTTTCCTTCTTCTTCAACGCTCATAACGATTTCTTCGAAGAGATCGCCAAATATCGCGCCGCGCGTCGTATCTGGGCTCATGAGATGCGCTACAACTTCCATGCAGAAAATCCTCGCTCCTGGCTCTTACGTTTTCATACCCAGACAGCTGGCGTCAGTCTAACTGCCCAGCAGCCCGAAAACAATATTGTACGAGTCGCCCTGCAGGCTCTTGCGGCTGTCCTCGGCGGTACTCAATCCCTGCATACCAATTCCATGGATGAGGCTCTTGCTCTCCCCTCCCAGCATGCGGCCACCATTGCTCTTCGGACGCAACAGATCATCAATGAAGAATCTGGGGTAGCAAACACCGTAGATCCCTTGGGGGGTTCCTTCTTCGTTGAAGCCATGACCAACCGCATCGAAAAACAAGCACGTGAATACTTCGACCGTATCGATAATCTTGGTGGAGTGTTACCCGCAATTTCTGCGGGGTTCTTTCAAAGGGAAATCTCTGACTCCGCCTATCGGTACCAGAGAGAATTGGATTCTGAGGTGAGGGTTGGTATTGGCATCAACGCCTATGCCGGGGAAGATCACTTTGCAATACCCTTGTTAGAAATGGATCCAAAAGGGTATCAACGCCAAGCCGAACGACTAGAAGAACTCCGTCGTACACGTGACACCGGCGCGGTCGGTCAAAGTTTAGATCGATTACGGATCGCATGCCAGGGCACGGAGAATCTCATGCCCCATATCTTGCAAGCGGTGAGAGCCTACGCAACTTTGGGGGAGATTATTGGTGTGATGAAGGAGGTCTTCGGAGGTTATGAGGAACCAACCTGGATTTAAAGCCTTCCGAATGGAAATTTGCAGCTAGACCATAGGGGCTAATTTCAGAAGAACAGAAAACAAGCTTCGGATATTGGAGAAGAGTTCCATGATGAAACGGTTGCGGATCATTCTGACAAGTTTTTCAATCCTTCTAATGGCTTCCCTGGCCTGTAATCTCGATAAGATCATCAGCGATAGTGAACCTGGAGAACTAGAGACTTCAGTTGCGGCTACGCTGGACGCTTTTTCAGCGACCCTCACTCAGGAAGCACCCTTACCAACAGGCACTCCCCCAACTCCCATCGAAATCCCCACTGGCACACAGCATCCCACCGTCACTCCCGAGCCTACTTCTACTTTCACCCCTCCACCCGAGGGATTGAGCCTCAATTGCGATGGCACCTATCAGCGGGTGAGACTTGTGGATGGTGGAGCTTCTGGTAAAACCCTCTTTGTCGATCATTGGACTGGTGCTGCCTGGGAAGAAGTGTGGAGAGTGGAAGGTGGGGATCCCATGAATCAACAGATCGAAGATACGGCTGGTCCTTACCTCTTCGGTGATTGTCAGTATATGGTGATCGTGCCGATCCGCTTCAGTGGATCGGGGGCGATTCTAGAATTGAAGATTTACGCCTGGAATGGATCTGAAATGGTCGAAGGATATGCCCATGATGGAGTCCATGGCGATTGGCAGAAGTTAGGGGATATGATCACCTTCGAGGAATCAATCTATTTATATGATGAACCCAACTGCTGTCCATGCAACAGGCAATATTTAGAACATTCCTGGGACGGGACAGACTTCGTCCAAACCGGCTCTCTCATCTCACCAACCTATGAGGGCGATCCACCAGACTACTGCCAGCCGTGATGCTGAACATTTCGTGAGAGCATCCTTCAAGCAAAAAGCAGCTGGGAAAGATATTTTTCATTCTTCAAACCAGAAGGTTCCCTGGCTATTTTTAGCATTGGTTTCATGAAAGCATGAAAGAATTTCAACCCGCCTATCTCAAGCTTTATGCTAGCGGCGAATTGATTCAACGTGCTGAAGAAGCTCGTCACCATCTCAGATCCTGCGATCTTTGTGCTCGAACTTGTCGCGTTGACCGCAATCTACAAGTGGGAGTTTGCCGTACAAAGGTAAATGCGCGCGTGGCTTCATATAGCCCACATTTTGGTGAGGAGAATCCACTGAGAGGTTGGCGTGGTTCCGGGACGATATTCTTCTCTTGGTGCAACCTTCGCTGTCAATACTGTCAGAACCATGACATCAGCCAACGACCAGCAGGGGAGGAGATGGACCCCAAAGAATTGGCGACGATCATGCTTTGGCTGCAGAAAGTCGGCTGTCATAATATCAACCTGGTCCTCCCTCCCATGTCGTAGCTCAGATTCTGGAAGCTCTTCTTGTGGCAGTGGAGTACGGTTTGAAACTCCCTTTGGTGTACAACACTGGCGGTTATGATTCGCCCGAATCACTTGCCTTGCTGGACGGAGTGGTAGATATCTACATGCCTGACATGAAATACAGCGATCCAGATATCGCAATGCGAATGTCAAGGATCAAGGATTATCCTCAAGTTAATAAGGCCGCTGTGCGAGAAATGCACAGACAGGTTGGAGACTTGATCTTGGACACGAATGGAATTGCTCAACGTGGTCTGCTGGTAAGGCACCTGGTTCTACCTGAAGGGCATGCCGGTTCCGAGGAGATTTTCCGTTTCCTGGCTGAAGAGATCTCCACCAATACCTATCTCAATGTAATGCCGCAATACCGCCCAGCCTTTCGAGCCAGGAAGTTTCCCCCTTTTGATCGTCCATTGAAACGTGAGGAATACCTTGCAGCCCTCAAACTTGCAGAAAAGGTTGGCCTAAAGCGCCTCGACTCTCGAAATCGATAGCGCAGAAAAATTAGGGCAGGCTCTGTGCCTGCCCCGAACGATCAACCCTGATCTAGGCAAACCGCCGAAAGTATTTTGATAAAATGAGTTGCCTGAATGGCGGTTTGCTTAAGTGATTGGCTAGGTTATACGTTCGCTGTTTGTCAAATTACTTCCAGCCAATCACCTAGATGAATATCCCATCCTCTGATTAATACAAGAACATGGGTTTCCCATCCACATGCCAAATCTTAGGACGGTACTGATCGATATCATATAATTCATCCACATCCACAGTACGGGCGCCCTCACGTAAGACAGTGATAGGAACGTTGGTGTAGATTCCACTTCGCAATCCTACCATTCGTCCCATTCTACGCGTCATAACCAAATCCGCTGCCATGACGGCAAAATTCATTGCTACCATTAGATCCAAGGAATCGGGCGACCCCGAACGCATCATATAAGCAAGTTGTTGGTAGATGATATTCTGACCCGTCAGTTCTTTAATTAAATCTCCTGTCACTGCTCCGATACCACCCAGCTTTTTATGGCCAAAGGCATCTTCCTTGCCCCGAACCAAAACGTCTCCGCCAATAAGTTTGGCGCCCTCGGATATTGTCATCATGGCGTAATTGCTGGGATTGCTGTGTTTGTCTTCCACTAGAAAATTAGCAAGCTTCTGGGGATCGAACGGGACTTCGGAGATAATGGCACGATCTACATTCGATAAATAAGCTGCTACAAGAGAAGTTTCACCACTATAGCGTCCAAAGAGTTCGACAACAGCGATCCTCTCATGAGAGCCCGCACTGGTACGCAAATTATGAATGATATTCACACTGCGTGTCACTGCTGTTGAAAATCCAATGCAATAATCCGTGCCGCGAACGTCGTTATCCATGGTCTTGGGAATGCAGACCACGGGAACCCCCTCCTGATAAAGCCGAAAAGCGTAGGATAAGGTGTCATCACCGCCGATCGGCAAAAGGGCATCGATCTCAAGTTGCTCGATTACAGATAGGACATGATCCGTGAAATCCTGGAGGCCATCTCCCACAATTCGATCCTTCAAAAATTCTGGGGTCTCTGATGGACTTACTTTGGTAGGATTTGTTCTAGAGGTATGAAGGAAAGTACCTCCTGTGCGATCGATCGTTCGAACGATATTTCGATCCAGCGGAACGGTATGCTTCGCTACTGATTCTAGATCATCAGGTTGACATTCCAGCAGTCCAGCCCAACCCCTGCGTATACCAACAGTCTCATGTCCCTCTTCCCTGATACGACTAACAGCAGATTTAATACAGGCGTTCAACCCTGGGACGTCTCCCCCGCCCGTGAGAATGGCTACTTTCATCTCTTTCCCTTCACTCACATTTCAGATATCAGATTATTTAACCTTCATTTCATTTTGCTAAAGTTCTGGCCATATCCAATAATTCTAAATTGGGTTTACGGGATTGCTTGACCACATCTATCAAAGGCACCGTAATTATATCCCGACCTGAGAGCCCTATCATTAAATCCGTCTCTCCAGCTTTAAGCACCTCCACCGCCTTAACGCCCATGCGCGTGGCTAGCATCCGATCAAAAGCCGATGGGCTGCCTCCGCGGGGGATGTGGCCCAATATGGTCACCCTGGTTTCAAAGCCTACTTCGTTGATCCGAAGATACTCCGCCACGTCGTGAACCTTCAATGATGACCCCTCCGCAACTACAATGATGCAGTGAGATTTGCCTCGATCATACGCTCCTGCAACCATTTGAACGATTTCCTCCATAGAGACTTCTTTTTCTGGGATGAGGATCATTTCTGCACCACATACTACACCGGCATTCAAAGCCAAATATCCACAATTTCTTCCCATGGTCTCGATCAAGAATGCACGTTCATGGGAGGAGGCGGTATCGCGCAGCTTGTCGATGGCATGCATGATGGTATTGATGGCGGTATCAACACCTATGCTCATGTCCGTTCCCCAAATATCGTTGTCGATGGAGGCTGGCGCACCTACGACTGGAAAACCAAGAATGGCAAGAGCATGCGCACCACGTAAGGATCCATCTCCCCCAATTACAATCAGCCCATCAATATCTGACTCATTTAACTCCCTCAAGGCTTTTCGTTGGGTTTTTACCTCAAGAAATTCCGGACAACGGGCGGTTCGCAGAAATGTCCCACCACGTTGCAAAATTCCCCCGACATCCCTGGCCTTCAAAGGGATCATTTCACCGCGTACCAAACCATCAAAACCCTCCTGTATACCAATAACCTCAACACCCATATCGAGAGCGGTACGAACAGCAGCTCGAATACATGGGTTAATTCCAGGAGCATCTCCTCCTGAAGATAAAATAGCTATACGGCGCATCATGGGATTTTCTACTCCTACTGCAATCGTAAGGATTCTATTTGAACATTTGCATCACCCACAAGGTCACGCAATTGGGTGTGTAATTCGAGACAATAGCCTGTTGTGTCATTGGGAAATTCCAGATGATACCGTCGGGATCCTTCGAATACAAACACTGCGAAGCGATCTACCCCGTGGTAGGTTGTAAGCAGACCATAAACTCTTCGCATTCGTAATGTATCTCTTTTCTTGTTGCCGGTGGAGCGTAAAAATACTTTTATCAGATTGAGATCACCCTGTGGAGATAATCTGAGGTTTGAAACAATTTGTTGAGTCTTTTCCGCTGGAATGGGTTCCTTCGCTGGAATGAGCGTATGTGCAGCAGCTTCACCGGTTCCAACCTGAGGAAGCGACTCAGGTGTTCCTATAAAAAAGGGATTATCTTCGGAAGACTTAGATCCCTGTTGAGTTTCAATGGGTAAGTCATTTCTGGACCCTGATGTTGTAAAGGTTCTTTCATCAGTCAGCATCTCACCCACCAATGACCCTTCACTGACCGTTTCTTCAGAAGGATCATCCCAATGATCTTTACCGGGGGTACTGAAAGTTCCACTGAAATCATCCGCAGGGATTCTTTCTACATAAGATGGATCCTGGGAGGATTGAACAGGGATTTCATCCATCTCCCCCATTCCATTGTCCAATCCATCCATCAGGGGCATTCCCCATTCCTCATCCCGAATTTGAGGTCTTGCTTCCGCAGCTGAACCGGGAGTGGAAAGTTCCTGAGTGATTTCATCGACCAGAATTTTAGGGTCGCCTCGTTCTCGGTCAACCTTTCCTTTTACCTTAACGATGATCCCTGTTTCAAGCCAATCGACAACTTGGTTCCAAACCCGACTGAAAATTACGAGCTCTATGGTGCCTTGCAGATCCTCCAGCGTGACGAAACCCATCGCCTTCCCATTCCGGGTTTGATAAGGTCGTACCTGGCATATTTCCCCTGCTACAGTAACTTCCTGCGCCTGATTCGTTTCACTCAGTTCGGCGCTGAAATGTGTAACCACTCGTGTCAGATCTTCTATGTATGGATTAAGCGGGTGATCAGAGACATACACACCCAAGAGTTCGCGCTCCCAATCCAATTGTTGACGCCGCGAGACCTCCACAGCTGCAGGCGGTAGATCCAGCTTATCCAACACACCTGTATTCGATCCAAAGAGAGAAAGCTGTCCTACTTCCTTTGCCCGGAAATAGGCCGTTGAGATATTCACGATCCTATCAATGGAATCCAACAAAGCGCTTCTTTGTGCATATCGGTCGAATGCGCCAACCCGGATCAAACACTCCAATGCTCTCTTTCCTACCTGTCGTAAATCAACCAACCGCAAGAATTGCTGCAGATTTTCATATGGGCCGTGCTTCTCGCGCCCACCCAGCAAAATTTCAACAGCGCTCTCCCCCACATTCTTGATGGCTGCTAAACCAAAACAGATAGCTGGAGGCTCATTTTGACGTTCCTCGATAGTGAAGTCCATTCCACATGTATTAATATCTGGTGGAAGCACATCAATTCCCATCCGGCGACAATCTGCGATATAAAGAGCAACCTTATCTGTATCATGCTTAAATACGGACAAAAGAGCTGTCATATATTCAATGGGGTAATGTGTTTTCAGATAAGCAGTCTGCACACAGATCACGGCATAGTCAGCAGCATGGCCTTTAGGGAAACCATACCGAGCAAAAGCTTCCCAATCATCAAAGATCAAATTGGCAATTTGCTCGGATATACTGTTCTTGATAGCACCCTCAACAAAAGTAACACGATGATCTTGCAAGGCGTCAGCTTTCTTCTTGGCTACCGATTTACGTAGGTCATCGGCTTCAGAAGCAGTATAGCCAGCTAGATTCATCGCCGTGTACATAATCTGTTCTTGGTAAACCGTTATGCCGTACGTCTCCTTCAGAATGGGCTCCTGTAGGGGGTGTCTGTAGGTAACCCCTTCTTCAGCATGCATGCGTTTGATATATTGGGGGATGAAATCCATTGGCCCTGGTCGATAAAGGGCTACCATGGCAATGACATGAGGCAGGGATGTCGGCTTCATCTCCATTAAGTTACGACGCATCCCTGCACCTTCCACCTGGAAGACACCCAAGACATCCCCTCGTCCAAGAAGGTCAAAGGTTTCTGGATCATCCAGGGGAATGTTGTCAATATTTAATTCGACACCATGCCGCTGGCGTATCATTTCGCAGGCACGCGCCATCACGGAAAGGGTTGAAAGCCCCAGGAAGTCCACTTTCAACAATCCCAAATCGTCCAGGATCTGCATCTCAAATTGGGTGATGGCACCGACGGGGCTGTCTTCCAAGCTGCCTTTTGTTGGGCGATGGAGAGGGACATATTCCACAATCGGATCAGGGGTTATGATCACTCCCGCGGCATGAGTGCCCGCGTTACGAGCCACGCCTTCCAATTTAGCAGCCGTGTCAATCATCTCTCGCAAATAAGGTGTAGTCTCATAGATCTCACGGAACAAGGTCACTGTCTCAAGCGCTTCGGGGATAGAGACAGGTTTACCAGGGATATTAGGGATGACTTTCGCAACGCGATCTACTTCAGGCAGGGGGATATCAAGCACTCGCCCAACATCGCGGATCGCCGCTCTGGCACCCAATGTACCGAAAGTGATAATTTGAGCGACCTTATCACGACCGTACTTATTGGCAGTGTACTCAAGCATCTCTTGACGGAGATCGTCTTGAAAATCGAGGTCGATATCCGGCATGGATACACGACCAGGGTTCAAAAAGCGTTCAAATATCAGGCCATGTTCGATGGGATCCACAAGGGTGATCCCAAGACTATAGGCGACAATCGATCCTGCCGCGGAACCGCGGGCGTTATACCAAATCCCCTGTTCCTTGGCGTAACGGCATAAATCCCAAACAATCAGGAAATAGGTATCGAAACCCATTTGGTGGATGACCGTGAGTTCATAATCCAATCGCTGCCGAACGACAGGATCACTTGATCTGGAATCATACCGGTTTGAAAGACCCTTCTCACATAAGAGCCTCAAGTAACTCTCCGGGGTCTCACCCTGAGGCACTTCAAAATGCGGGAGATGATAGCCTTTGAATTCCAGATCGACCTCGCACCGCTCCGCGATGAGGTTGGTATTCTCAATGGCTCCAGGCACCTCTCCAAAGATCGCTTGCATTTCCTGAGGTGAACGTAAATAGAAGGAATTATCCGTCATTCGCATTCGATTAGGATCAGCGCGCACTGATCCCGTTTGCACGCATAGCAAGATATCTTGTAAGACAGCCTCCTCAGGATCCACATAATGTACGTCATTGGTGGCAACAAAACGACCATGATATCGAGCAGCGAGTTCGAATAACTTGCTGTTTACTTCTTTCAGTTCAGGGATGTCATGTTCTTGCAGTTCGATAAAGAACCGATCTGAGCCAAAGACCTCATAATACCAGTCCAGGAGTTTCAGAGCTTTATTTTCTTGTCCTGCAAGAATCGCACGGGGCACCTCGCCAGAGATACAACCGGTGGTTGTTATCAAACCCTGATGATGAGCTTGAAGGAATTCATGGTCGATCCGCGGACGGTAGTAGAACCCGTCTAATTGAGAGGCAGTAGCTATTTTGAGTAAATTCTTATAGCCAGTATCATTTTCAGCTAACAGCAGCAAATGATAAGCTCGGGAGTCGAGTTGCGGGTCCCGGTCCTGCATGCCACGTGCCGAAAGGTAAGCCTCCATCCCAATAATGGGTTTAATGCCAGCATTTTTGGCTTCGTTATAGAACTTGATCGCACCAAAAAGCACCCCATGATCAGTGAGTGCCAAGGCTGGCATACCCAAATCTTTGGTACGTTCAACAAGCTTCGGTATCCGGCTCAACCCGTCAAGCAGGGAATATTCAGAGTGAACATGCAGGTGAACAAAAGACATTGGTAACCTACTCTTGGGGATAATCACCGCTGACCCAGGAGGTCTCTCGAATAACTCTTAACCTTAAAATCTACTACCCCTATTCTAAGGATTCTAACTCTAAATGGTAGGAAACCTCACTCCTCTGGAAAAGTTTTAAGGTTCCTGTAATGACTCACCTTCAAAAAGGCCACTTAGCCGAGAGGAACCGGCGTATGTGGGGGTGCGGGCTCCACCCGCACCCCCACATACGCCTATCTCTTCTATCTTGAAGAGCTTTTTGCAGTGGACTCTTAAAATGGTTTCGAGTATTTAAACCCAAATCCTCTTCCCCATCAGTACGAGGTATCAAGAACCAATGATCTCAAGCGCATCAACTCTGGCCTACTTCTCACCTCCAAGGCTATTGTTCCCTTTCATGGCAAAGGTACTTACCCTCTCAGTAAATCATTGAGTAGACCTCTACCCATAATCCCTGTGGCCTAAAAGAATATAGCAAAATTCAAGAAAGCAATAGGGGAAATATTCTGAACAATCATCAGATAAATGCAACGACCGGGAAACCTTTTCAAAAACTGGCTCCCGGTCGTTCGATGGAATATCCGCTCTCAATAGAGTATCCAAGCTGATTTGGCTTATTCGATAACCTCCAACTCGATCGAACCGATCGCGCCCAGAATTTCAATCTCAATGGTTACTTCCGAATCACCATAAGCCTCGTTCACATAGTATTCTCCCTGACGACTGAGCCCGAGGGACACCACTGATCCCAAACCACTGGCAACATTCACCCGGACCCCCACGTCAGCCGGCAAGAGCACAGAGGCTTCACCCACCCCTCGCTTAAGGTTGACGCTGAAATCCTGATCCCAATCCCCTGAAAGATCGATTGTGACTTGGCCAGCGCCTAACTCAATGTCCAGATCTTCCAAATTAAGACCCCTTAGATCGATATCCACCTCACCTGCTCCCAGGCTGACCGACATCCTCATGGGAATGTTTTCATTGAACCGAAGTGACCATTCGTTGCGTGCATCTGCAGCCTGGATTGTCCCCTTCAAAGGTTGTCTGACGGTGAGTGTGCCAATTCCAGCCTCCTGCTCGAAGGAGACTGCCGGCTGCCATTCATCGACATTGTAAGTAAATTCAGCCTCCATCAAAGCCTCTGAGCCACCTGTCAGGGCTAAGGTTCCTGCATTCATTCGCACTTCCACGTCAACTCTTTCCACGCCCTCAGCAGGAACGGTTTCCACCTCGCGCTGCAACTCACCAACTTCCAGCATCTCTGGATCCCCGATTTGAACCTCGAAGTCTCCGATCTTCATGGCGCAGGCTGACATTAAGATCATACCTAACAGAAGAGATAGGATTTTATAGAGAGGTTTTCCGAAATCATTCTTCATACTTTCCTCCGGAGGTTTTGCCATAGCGCAGAATTACTCTTCCTCTTTCTCCCCAGCTTCAGAGGCATCCAGGGTTTCAAGAGCGCCAGTCGAGGCGCCTGCAGGTTTGAAGGTGTAAGACTGACTCCCAAAGCGAGTGAGAAGGATACCACCTGTAGCCAGGAAACTCACAAATACCTGGGCGGTCCAACCCACACACGGAATGAAGCCGATCCCCAAGACCACCACACTGAAGAGAAAAGTGCCCAAACCAGCTGATGCTGCAGGATGAAGATCCCACTTAAAGATCTCAGCCATTCGGTGACCAACCTCCAAACCAATGCTGATCCATCCTAGAAGCACAGCCAGTACAACAACGAACACGTAGAGGAGTGCTACCGGGATGGTGATGATGAAGATCACAAGAAAAAACAGCACAAATGGAGTCAAGATGGCTGTAAGCAAGCCCAGGCCACCCGCCAGCAGAGGTTGCTCAACAACTGCAGATGCAATCCGTCGAGTCGGTTCAGGTAAGAACAATACCACCAACATCGCCAGCGCAGCCAGCATGAAGCATCTGAAGAGGAACCATAAGCCCTGTCCAGCGACCGAGACCGGGCTAAATCCAGCCCATCGAAAATCGGGTCCTACCCACTGGAAGTCGAAGGGAACATTAAAGCTTCTCTCCGAAACTTGTTCACCCAGGACTCGTGCACCTTCTTCCTTCTGGAGTTCACCTCCCAGGAGGATGACGTCACCTTGTACAACGGCATGAGAATTTAATTGGACGTATCCACCCAAGACAGCTAAATCACCCCCGATTTCTCCATCTGAGGTGATATTCCCTCCGAAGAGAACTACATCACCTGTAATTCGAGATTCGGGCTCCAAAATTACATTTCCACCAAAGACAAGCAGCTCACCATCTAACGTTTCACCGCTTTCTAAAGTGAAGTTCGTTCCAAAGATGACCTTCCCATCATACAATCCTCCGGCCATGGCTGTTGAAGGAAAAGCAAAGGTAACCAAGAGGACAAAACTCAGAACAGCGAATTTCCGTTTCATTTCTAACTCCTTTCTCTACTTGGTAAGTATCCAAGCCGTTGTAATGAATAGCCCCACAAAACACCCATCACTACAAGAACTACCATGATCATGAGCCACAATACGACCGGTATCGTCGAATATAGAGTGGTGAAGAAAGTCACAACAAGTTCACCTATGAAACCCAGGAAGGATAACCACTCAACCAGAACACCTGCGAGATGGAAGAGAATATCTTCAGGAGAAATCATGATAAGGATGGTTTGCAGTATGAGCGGTAAAAACAAAGCCGTGGCTCCAAAGGACAATAAACCCAAAATCATGGATACTTGACGACGATGGGTTTTTATCCGTCTTTCACCCACCCTGATCTTCCAACGTTGTGCAAAACCCGGCATGGGTTCAGACATCTGAGAAGAAGCAAATACTCTATCCAGCACCATGCCCGTTTCAGCTAGCTGCGTACACGCCATACATTCCTTTACATGCGCTTCCAAATCTCGCCTCTGATCGGGCGTGAGCTCATCTCGAGCCATGATCCAACCCTCATATAGTCGGTGCTTCATCTGGTCTCCTCTTCAACCTCATCGGCTGACTTTGACGATCCACCCAGTGCAAGGCCATATCACGACGTGCTCTGTGCAACCGACTTTTCACTGCACTCACAGTCAATGAAAGCATCTCCGCAATCTCCTCATAGGACAACTCATACCAGTACTTGAGCACAACGGCTGCTCGATCTCGAGGTGCAAGTTCTTTGAGCAGCTCTTGGAC